>JAABUM010002042.1_pt1 | contig 28348 bp, 28 predicted proteins | sample 5559161 | NCBI WGS metagenome assembly JAABUM01 (sample SAMN10711868, study PRJNA513369) | rock metagenome | isolation source: Antarctica rocks | place: Antarctica: Victoria Land, Siegfried Peak nord
ATCGAGTATCAGTCGGCCTCCGAACGGCCACCGGGAGCAGAGATAGAACGTCACCCGCCAGCCGACAACGAGGCGCCCCATTTCCTCGCCATGATGGTGCGCGCCGCGCGCGCGGTTAATCTGTTAAAGCAAACCGGCGGCGATGTTTACGATAAGCGCAAGCCTTTCATTAAGCTAGGCCCAAGAGCATCAAGAGCAAGGCAATCGCATATGGCGCATCCTGCTCCCTCTCCCTCCGGGAGAGGGTTTCAGCAGGCCGATCTTACTTCAAATGCGATAGGTCTAGCATCAGGAGACGGGCCGTTGCTTGGCCGGTCAACGAGCCAGGGTTGGTTACCGAGGACGCGGTCCGACGCGGTGCGTTTCCGCTTCCGAAGTGCCGCCGCGGCGCGTATTGTGCGCCAGCGGCTCCAGCAGCCAAGCGACGTCTGATCAGCGCTGCGCATCCTTATCAAGGGAGACGGTCAATGACGTACTCGACGCTGATGGCTCACCTCAGCCTTCGCTCCTCCAATGACAGGCTGCTGCGGATCACCGCAGACCTCGCCGAGCGCTGCAAGGCACGCGTGATCGGCATCGCCGCGTGCCAGCCGATGACGATCGCATATGGCGGCGGCTACATGTCCCCCGACGTGATCGAGCAGGATCGCGCCGAGTGTGAGCGCGAGCTCAACCTGGCCGAAGCAGGATTCCGTGCAGCCCTGCAAGGCAAGGTCACCGACACCGAATGGCGTTCAACCGTCAGCTACATGTCGCTCACCAACTACATCGCGGAGCAAGGGCGTGTTGCGGACCTTATAATCACCGGTCCAGACTTGAAAGAAGCGGCGCTGGAAGGCTCGAAGCTGGTGAACATCGCCGATTTGGTAATGCGCGCAGGCCGCCCGCTGTTGATCGTACCGCCGGGCGTCGATCGACTCAGCCTGGAAAGCGTCGTCATCGGCTGGAAGGACAGCCGGGAAACACGCCGCGCCGTCGTGGACGCCCTGCCGCTGCTGCAGCTTGCCGGCCGTGTGCTCGTGGTGGAGATCGCCGTGCAGGAGGACATCGCCGCCACGCGCAGCCGCCTCAAGGATGTCGTCGGCTGGCTTGGACACCATGATGTCGTGGCGGACGCCCTGGCCGCGCCATCATGCGGCAGCGACGCGACACGGCTCGATGCGATTGTCCGGGAGCACGACGCCGGCCTGATGGTGGCCGGCGCCTACGGGCATAACCGCCTCCGCGAATGGGTGCTCGGCGGCGTGACGCGTGACCTGCTTATGAGCCCGGGCCGCTGCGCATTGGTTTCGCATTAAGCTCGGAGCCTTAATTTGCACTCAGGCCTGGGATCGGCACCTGGAAGGTTTGCAGCACCAGCAACAGGTTGAGTGCCAGAACGATCGTCGTAGCGGTGACCGCCGCAACCCCGGTATAGCGGCTGTTCAGGTATGCACCCATCACCGCCGGCCGCCGCATCAGCAGCATCAGAGCGATCATGGGCACCGGCAGCGCAAGGCTCAGTGCAACCTGGCTCAGGATCAGCGCCTGCGTCGCGTTCACGCCCCAGGCGACCACTGCAAAAGCTGGAGCCATCGTGATCAGCCGCCTGGCCCAGAGCGGGATCCGAAAGCCTACGAACCCCTGCATGATAACCTGACCCGCCATCGTGCCGACAGCCGAGCTCGACATGCCCGAGGCGATCAGCGACACCATGAACACCGTCGCCGCACCGCCGCCAAACAGCGGGACCAGTGTATGGTAGGCCGTCTCGATTTCGGCGACCTCTGCGTGGCCGCCGTGGAAAGCGGCCGCCGCCATCATCACCATCGCCATGTTGATCAGGCCCGCAATGGTCAGCGCCACGACCACCTCGATGTTCGAGTAGCGCAGCAGTGCTCGCCGCTCCTGCTCGTTGCGCGCCGGCGCACGGTCCTGCGTCAGGCTGGAGTGCAGATAGATCGCGTGCGGCATCACGGTCGCGCCGACGATGCCGACCGCAAGCGTCAGCGCGCGGCCATCGGCAAGGCGCGGCAACACGACGCCGAGCGCCGCAGCGCTCCAGTCCGGCGGCGCTACGAACAGCTCGATCAGGTAGCTGAGGCCGATCAGGGCAATAAGGCCGCCGATGATCAGCTCGACCGGACGATAGCCCTGGCGCTGGAACGCCAGGATGCCAAAGGTCACGATCCCCGTGACGACCATGCCCCATAGCAGCGGCATGCCGAACAGCAGCGAAAGCCCAATCGCGCCGCCCAAGAACTCTGCAAGGTCGGTCGCCATGGCCGCGATCTCGCTGACCACCCACATCGCCCAAACCACGGGCCGCGGGAAATGCTCGCGGGACAGCTCGGCAAGGTTGCGGTTGGTGACGATGCCCAGCTTGGCCGAGAGTCCCTGGAACAGCATGGCCACGATGTTGGCGAGCAGCACGACCCATAGCAGGCTGTAGTTGTACTTGGCCCCTGCCTGGATGTTGGTCGCGAAGTTGCCGGGGTCCATGTAGGCGACCGAGCAGATGAACGCCGGCCCGGCGAAGGGCAGCATGGCGCGCAGGCCGCGGCGGCGACCCGCCAAAGCGTCCCGAACCGCAATCGTGGTCCGGTCGGTTAGGCTCATCTGCGCCTGCGCCTCGTTCATTACGCCTTCCTAACTCACCGGCCAGACGGAATACAGCCAATGCTACACCTTGCGCAAGATGGTATGATTTTAAGGTTTGACTAGACCATCGTGCGGGAGCATCAACGTAAACCCTGACGTCGCAGATCCGCGTTGGCCATCGACACGGCCTTGGCATGCACGACCGTCTGAGCAGGAAACGCGTTGACACCTGGAGGGCAGATGTCCGAACGGCTGCAGCCCACGCCAACCATGCCGAAGGAGCCGGCGCAGGCGGATCGCTTTGGCCGCGCGCGTCAGGCCCGGTCGGCCACGCTGCTGGAGGATTACGCCGAACTCATCGCCGACTTGCTGGCGACGGGCGGCGAGGCCCGCACCGTGGACATCGCCCGCCGCCTAGGCGTCGCGCACGCGACTGCGGTCAAGACCATCGGCCGGCTCAAGCGCGAGGGGCTGGTCACGGCGTTGCCGTATCGGGGGGTGTTCCTGACCGAGGCGGGCCAGGCGCTCGCCGCGCGGGTGCACGCCCGGCACCGACTCGTCGTCGAGCTGCTGGTCGCCGTGGGCGTGCCGGTCGACGACGCGGAGGCCGACGCGGAGGGCATCGAGCACCACGTTTCCGCAAGCACGCTGGCGGCGTTCGCGAGTTTCCTCCAGGCGCGCCGATAGGGTTTGCGGCTGACCTCTGTCTCCGCCAAGCCGCGGGCGCATGGGCGCATTCTCGTCATCAAGCACGGCGCGCTCGGCGACCTGATCCAGGCCATGGATGCGTTCCAGGCGCTGCGCCGCTACCACGCGGCGGAGGAACTCGTGCTCATGACCTCCCCGGCCTTTGCAGCGCTCGCGCAAGCCATTCCGTGGTTCGACCGGGTCTGGCTCGACAAGCGGCCGCGGCTGCATGAGCTTGCTGCATGGTGGTCGCTTCGAAGGACCTTTCTGGCCGAAGGGTTCGACCGGGTTTACGACCTGCAGTGCTCCCCTCGCACCGCGCGCTACTTCCAAATGCTTCCCCGGCGGCAGCGTCCCGAATGGGTCGGTGCGGCACCCGGCTGCTCGCACCCGAACCCGGATTTCGCTGGAGATTTCTCCAACCGGCAAAAGATGGCGGCCCAACTCGCGGTGGCCAGCGTGCCGGCGCCGCAGCCAGCCGACCTTGCATGGCTGACCGCGCCGGTGGGTCATTTTGATCTGCCGGAGCGCTTTGCCCTGTTGATACCCGGCTGCTCGCCGCATCTGCCGCATAAGCGCTGGCCGGCGCAGCGCTATGGCATATTGGCGCAACGGCTGGCCGGCCGCGGCCTCGCTGCCGTCGCGGTCGGCACCGCCATTGACCGGGCCGCGATCGACGGCGTACGCGCTGCTGTTCCCAGCCTGGTGGATCTTGGGGGCCGCACGACCCTGTTCGAGCTTGCGGCGGTGGCGCGGCGGGCGGCGCTCGCTGTCGGCAACGACACCGGGGCCACCTTCCTCGCCTCTGCCCTGGGAACGCCGACCCTGATGCTGATGTCCTCCCACACCGACCCGCTGGTGTCCGCGCCCTGGGGGCCGGGTGCGCGCTGGCTCAAGCGCGACGATCTCTCGAAGCTGCCGGTCGAGGATGTCGAGCGCGCATTGCCAACTGACGCCGGCCTGTCCGCCTTCGGACCTGGCGGCACGTGGGATTAGCAGTCGAGAATTTCCCGTCGAAGGCGGTCGAGCGTCACCGCTCCCTGCTTGATGTCGAAGGCCTGTGCCCGGTCCAGGCCCGCGCCTCCGAGCGCGGCCCGGCGCGGCCCGTCGAGCGCCACCCGCGTAATCGCGTCTGCAAGCGCCACGGCGTCGTCCGGGTCGGCCAGCACCGCCGCGTCGCGGACCAGGTCGGGAAGGTTGCCGCGCGCCGAGCAGATCAGCGCCGCACCGCTAGCCATGGCCTCAAGCGCCGTAAGGCCGAACGGCTCGGGCCAGCGGCTCGGCGCAACAACGATGGCGGCGCGCGCCATGGCGGCCAGGACCGCAGCGTGCGGCTGATGCCCGGCTACGCGCACTCCGGCGGCCTCGGCTGCGCGTCGTACGGTGGTGGAATACGCATCGCGGGTGCTGCCGGGCCGTAGGCGCCGTGCGCCGATCATCTCTGCGGTCCAGCCCGGCAAGGCCGGCAGCGACATGGCGCAAGCCTCGACGAAGCTATCGGCGCCCTTCTCCGGCACCAGGCGGCCGGCGAATAGGATCAGGCGGTCGCGCGAATGCAGCGGCAACCGCGGCGGCATCGTGGCGAGGTCGATGCAGTTCGGCTGAATGACTGGCGGCGGTTGCCAGTCCGGCAGCCCGTCCGTCAGGCGCCCGGCCACGTAGGACGACACGGCCACGACGCGCGCAAGGCTGCGAAGCCGGCTGCGCTCGGCGACACTCACCGCACCGCGCATCGTTTGCGGGTCGTTGTGCAGGACCAGCACGGTCGGCGTCCCCGGAAAGCGCCGCGCTAGGGCAAGGGCGATGAGGGGCCGGTTATGGACCTCTATCAGGCTCGGCCGCAGGTGTCCGAGGATCCTGGCGACCCCCCGGGCATATCGCGCCGTGCGGCCTGCTGGCAGCCACCACCGCGTGGTCACCGCGTGGAAGGGTGGGGCTGCGAATGGCGGGCTTCGGACCGATGCGCCGACGACGACGGTGCGGAAGGCCAACTGCGCCGCGCCGACCCGCTGCACCATGAGGCCAATGGCGCCGACCGCCTCGGGGCTGAAACCCTCGTTCGGGGGCAGGACCACCGCTACCAGCCGGGGGGCATCCGGGCCTATGCGCGGGGCGCCATCTTGGGCCGGGGCAGCGGCCCCTCGTTCCGCAGCCCGTGCCACGACAGCACCGTTTCAGCCAGGAACGCCGCCAGCGCGCAGATGGTGCAGGCCACAGCCGCGCCGAACATCAGGAACAACGCCCAAGCCACCGCAGCGTCCCGCAGCGCGCCGACGAACAGCGTCAGGGTTGCCGCCGCGGTCGCAGCGCCGCCAACCGCACCCAAAGCGACGGCGACGTCAAGCGCGAAGGTCCGCCGCCGCAGCCGGTGCAGATGCGCGCGCAGCGTGGCCGCTTCGGGCCCGTTGGGATGCGTCCGCAGCAACTCCTCGGAGTGCTCCATATGATCCGTCACCCGTGCAAGCCGGGTGGAGAACACATTCAGCAGGGTGCCGACGCCCGATAGCAGGAACACCGGCGTCAGCGCAACCTGAATGACGTGCGCGACGCTTTCCAGCGGCACGCCCATGGCAGTGTCGGGCACGGCCTATGGCAACTGGATGCAGGATGGGTTCACGGATTGCGGCCCTCAAGCCGTTCTATGTCGATTGGCCGCCCTTGATCAAGCGAGGGCGATGACGGCAGCTCAGGGCGAATGCCGCCATGCAAGTGAACCGCTACTCGGCCGCAGTGGGAAGCGGCGCCTCACAGCCGGTGGGACAGCACCGCCCCGGCTGCTTGGAAACACGCCGCCCGTCGGCCGCAACGCCGCGGTCCAGCAGGTTCTCCACCAGCGCCACCTTTTCCATGACCGGGTAGTTGCGCCAGATTTCCCGCTTCATGGCCTCGGGCGAGCCGCCGCCATGCAGGGAGATCACCGAATACCAGCCGCCCTGGTGCGATGCCGTGAGATCCTCGATCAGCCGCGACACTTCCAGCCGCTGCTCGGCCGGGATATCGGACCGGCCGGCCAGCACGGCGGACAGCGACGCCTGCGTTTCCGGGTTATGGTCCTCGTCGGGGCCGGGCAGCGTCACAATCAGGCCGCCGGAGACATAGTGGGCCACCCGGTGCATGTCATAGATCTTGGTGGCCAGCAGCAGCTTGCCGATATTGGAAAACACGGTATCCGGCATCACCGAGCCGGCCGGGTCCTTGGTGCAATGGACGGACGAGGCGATGCCGCAGGCATAGAAGCTCTCGGTGATGGTGATCAGCTCGACCATCGCATCGCGGATGTGGCCGTGCCGTTCCGGATCGAGCCCGTTCGCCTCGATCATCAGCGCCCCGGCCCCGATCAGCAGGTCGCCGAACCCGGCCCGCGCGCCGATGCAGGAATGCCGGTGGTGGGTGGCGTAGGTGGTGGTGAGGAACCCGCCCTCCTCGTGTTCGCCGGCCAGGAACACCCGGTCATGCGGCACGAACACGTCGTCGAAGATCACGACGCCGGTGGATTGGCCGTACTTGGCGGAGAACTTCGCCGCCGCCTCGCCGGGCCGTCCGGCCGGGCGCGCGACGATGGTGACGCCCGGCGCGTCGACCGGGACGGCGCAGCATACGGCGAAGGCGGCGTCCTCCCTCGTATGGGTGCGGCAGGGCATCACCAGGAACTCGTGCATATACGGCGCGCCGGTCACGATCGCCTTGGTGCCACGGATGACGATCCCATCCGGCCGCCGCTCGGCGATATGCACGTAGGTGTCCGGGTTCGCCTGCTGACCCGGGCGCTTCGACCGGTCACCCTTCGCGTCCGTCATAGCCACGCCCAGCGTTAGGTCGTTATCCCCAACGTAGTGCAGATAGGCCAGGAAGCGCTGCGAGTAGTCGGTGCCGTGCACGCCATCGGTCCGCCTTGTCGCCTGGAACAGGCCGTTCAGCGCATCGTGAGTCAGATAGCGTTGCGCGCAACCCGAGGTTCGGCAGACCAGCCGCACCGCCTCCAGCTTGGCCAGCAGATCGGCCGACGTCTCGTTGATGTGCAGCATGCGGTTGACGGTCTTGCCGGAGCTGCCCTGCCGCGCGGTCATGATCGCCTGGTGCTCGGGCACGTGGGCAAAATCATAGGTGACGCCGACCGCGTTCACCCCCGGCGCCAGCGACGGCTCATCGGCGACGCACTCGACGGCACGCCCGTTCACGAACACCCGCGGCTTATAGGCGCGCAGCGACTCCCGATAGTCGGCGGCGGTCATCAGCATGGCATCTCCCCTCGTCTTAACTGGGAAATTGGACGGCGCTCGGGAAATCTGCAAGCGTGGCGGTATGCCCATGCGGACGATCGATCGTGAAACGTCGGCGCTGCTGGTCGTAGATTTCCAGTCGCGGCTCATGCCGGCGATCGAGGACGGCGCCGCCATCGTCGCCAGCGCGCGATTGCTGCTTGCCGCGGCGGGGCTGCTGGAGGTCCCTGTGGCATTCACCGAGCAGAACGCCCGCGGCTTGGGCGCAACCGTGCCCGAGCTGAACCCGGCGGCGCACGGGCCGGCCTTGCCCAAGATGACGTTCGACGCCTGCCGGGCCGGCGGCTTGGCGCGGCTGCCATCCCGCCCCGCTTTCGTCATCGCCGGGTGCGAGGCGCATGTTTGCGTGCTGCAGACGGCGCTCGGCCTGCTGGATGCCGGCCGGCGCGTGTTCGTCGTGCAGGACGCGATCGGTGCCCGCCGGGCGGAGAGCAAGGCTGCGGCGCTCCGGCGTATGGAGCGCCATGGAGCCGAGATCGTCACCGTGGAAATGGTCATATTCGAGTGGCTGGCCACCGCGGAGCATCCGCGTTTCCGCGAGGCGTTGGTTTTGCTGAAGTAGATGGAGGATGGGCCAATGACGAATGCCGCGGATGCGCCGGCTGGCCACGGGGTAGTCTGGTATTTCGACGTGGTCTCGCCGTTCGCCTATCTCGCCCTCCCCGCCGTGCTGACCGTTGCGCGGCGGCGTCGCGTGCTGTTCCGGCCGATCGTGTTCGCCGCCGCGCTGGCCCATTGGGGTCAGCTCGGGCCGGCCGAGATTGCGCCCAAGCGGATCCACACCTACCGGCTATGCCAATTCTTGGCCGACCGCGCCGGAATGCCGCTGCGCTTCCCGCCCCGGCATCCGTTTCGCTCGCTCGAGGCCTTGCGGCTGATCGCGGCGCTGGATGGCGATCCCGACGCGATCCAGGCGGTCTTCGACTTCATCTGGGCTGACGGACGCGACCCTGGCGAGCCCAAGGAGCGCGAAGCACTCTGCGTCCGGCTCGGCATTGCCGACTACGACGCCCTCGTCGCCGAGCGGGACGCCAAGGCCCGGCTCCGCGCCTGGACCGATGGGGCCATCGCGGCGGGAGTGTTCGGGGTGCCGACGCTGGCCGTGGGCGACGCGCTGTTCTGGGGCGTGGATGCGATGCCGATGGCTGAGGCCGTCCTGGATGACCCCGGCCTGCTGACGCGCGGCGAAATGGCACGCCTAGCCAACGTTCCGGCCGGAGTTCACCGAGGGAGAAGCTGACCGGTTACGCAGACGGACAGTGCCAACCCGACCCAAGGTTGAAAATCGGTACGCGACAGTTACGTAATTTTAACTTATGCTGGCTTATGTCCAGGGCTGACCGACATGCGCACCGGACGAGCGGGGTATCTGTCACAATGCCGCAACTGTTATCCGACGAGCGACAAGCGAGCAGCGGCGGGTGACCCGATCAGCATGCCGGTGGGTGCTTCCTCCGTCGTGATTACGGAGAGGTTGGGCCGCCGCCCGCCACGCGCGTCGGATTTCGCCGCTGAAAACCGGGCGCTGGAGACCCTGGCGTGCGCGATGGCGGCGCAGCCGGCGGCGGTATTGCGCAAGATCGTTGGTGCGGTGATTGAATTATGCCGCGCCGATTCCGCCGGTATCAGCATCCTGGAGCCTCGGGGCGACACGGAGGTCTTCTGCTGGCGCGCCGTGGCTGGAACGCTCGGCGCATACGTCGATACCGTTATGCCGTACCATGCAAGCCCATGCGCCATGGTGCTCACCAGCGACACCGTCCTGCTATTCGATCGCATCACGGAGCAACAATTTCCTGCCGTGAAGGATATCGAGCCGCCAATTTTCGAGACCCTGCTGGCGCCGTTCCATCGGGATGGCAAGCCGATCGGGACAGTTTGGGCAGTATCCCATGATCCCGACCGGAAGTTCGACGCCGAGGACGCAAGGCTATTGCGCAGCCTGGCGCATTTCGCGTCGGCGGCTCACCAGATGGCCGCCGCACTCGACGCCGCACAGGCGGGCCGCCGCGAGCTGGAGTGGCAAGTCAATGAGCGGACGCGCGCGCTGCACGACGCCAATTTAGCATTGCAGCGGGAGGCGGCGGAGCGGGCGCGGGCCGAGGAGGCGCTGCGCCAGTCACTGAAGATGGAGGCGGTCGACCAGCTTACGGGCGGGATCGCGCATGACTTCAACAACATGCTCCAAAGCATTGGCGGCAGCCTGGAGATGCTGCAGCGCCGGGTGGAGCAAGACCGGTTGCCTGAGGCCGCTCGATATATCGAAACGGCCCGCACGGGGGTGGAGCGCGCGGCGGCGCTCACCCATCGGCTGCTCGCATTCTCTCGCCGGCAGATGCTGCAGCCGCGGCCGGTGACGCTGGGCACCTGCATCGCCAGCATCGCAGAGCCGATCCGGCGAGCTGTGGGGCCGGACATCGCAGTCGAATTTTCGCTGTGTGGCCAGACCTGTCCTGTGCTGTGCGATCCGGACCAACTCGAAAGCGCGCTGCTGAACCTCGCCGTCAACGCGCGCGACGCCATGCCCGGCGGCGGCACCCTCACCGTCGCAACGGCTGACCGGATTTTGACCTCGGCCGAGCTTCTTGGCCAGGAGGGGGCCAAGCCAGGCGCCTATGTCGAGATCAGCGTGACCGATAGCGGAACGGGCATGACGGGTCATGTCGCTTCGCGCGCCTTCGATCCATTCTTCACCACTAAACCGGTCGGGCAAGGCACCGGGCTAGGCCTCTCGCAAATCTATGGCTTCGCGCGCCAGTCGGGCGGGTTGGCGCGGCTGGAAAGCGTGCCGGGCCAGGGCACGACGGTGCGGCTGCTGCTGCCTTGCCACGTAACGGATCGCAAGATTTCCGCGCTACGGCAGCCTGAGGCCCGGACCGGGCACGACACCACGGTGCTTGTCGTGGAGGACGAGGAGGACGTTCGTGCCCTCGTCGCCGACGCATTGCGCGAGCAAGGCCACACGGTGCTGGAGGCTGCAGACGGACAGGCCGGAGTGCGCGTGCTGCAGTCGGACGCTCGGGTGGACGTGTTGGTCACCGACGTCGGCCTGCCCGGGATGGACGGGCGCCAACTCGCCGACGCGGCGCGCGTGGGTCGGCCCAACCTGCCGGTCCTATTGATCACCGGCTATGCCGAGGCCGCGCTGGATGCCCATCTCGCGCCGGGGATGGAGGTGATCCATAAGCCGTTCGCCCTTGACGTGCTTGCCGAGAAGACGCGCGGCATGGTCGAGGCGGCCCGGGCGGCGGCGGCCGAAGACGGGCTTGCAGCGATCGGCTGATCAGTTCAAGGCTGGTCAGTTCAGGCCGGGCCGAACCTCAAACCGCTCGCCCGCCTCATGCCCAGCGTCGAAGGCGTCAAGGTTCACCCGCCGCGTTGCCGGCTTGCGCGACCGGAAGCGCAGGCCGAGCTTCTCCAGCTCCGCGTCCACCACCCCAGCCTTCGCGAGCACCAGGTCGCGGCCGGATGAGCTGTGCAGCGCCGCCTCCCGCTCGGCCCGCATCGCCGCGAGCTTCGACTGGATGCCGTGCGAAAGGCCGAGCACGAACGATGTATGCAGCGCCCGCCGCCGACCGCCACGGCCCCGCAGGTATTCGGGACCGGCGCGAAAGCGGTTGGCCTCCGTTTCGAAAGCGTGGGCGATCAGGTGCATGAGATAGACCGCTGCCTGGACGTCCGTCGGCAGGCCGAAGAATACTTGGGCGAGCCGGCCTTCCGCGTCGGTCTCGAACCAGAAGCGGCAGTCGAAGAACGCGGCCACAGCCGGGGCGCACTCGTCGAGCGGCCCGATCCGGCTGCGCCCGGTGCGCACGTCACCGCGTTCGCAGGGCTGCGCCTTGAGTTCGAGCTCGGACATCGACAGGCCGTGGCGGTCCAGCAGCTCCGCCACTTTCAAGGCGGCTGCCATCGCCTCCTGCTCGGTGCAGCCGCGGTCCGTCGTTTTGGAGCGCAGCGCCTGAATGCGGGCCAGCAATGCGGCCGTGCTGGCGATCATCCCTGGACTACTCCGAATTCTACTCGGGCAACGGGATGAACTCGGTGTCCCCCGCGACCCGGTCGAAGCGGCCGGCGCGCCAGTCGGACTTGGCCTGCTCGATCCGCTCGCGCCGGCTCGAAACCAGGTTCCACCAGACGTGCCGCGGCCCATCCATTGGCTCGCCGCCCAGCACCAGTAAGCGCGTGGCCGTTACGGCTTGAACGGTAATGCGGTCGCCGGGCCGGAGCACCAGCAGGCACCCGCCCTCGTGGGTATCGGGGCCGATCTGCACCGAGCCCTCCAGCACATAGACGGCGCGTTCGACATGGTCCGCCTCGATCGGCAGGCTGGCCCCGGCGTCGAGCGCGGCGTCGGCATAGATCATGTCCGAGAACGTCTTCACCGGCGAGCGCACCCCGAACATCTCGCCGGCGATCACCCGGACCCGCTTGCCCTCCCCCGTCACCTCCGGCAGCGCGTCGCGGCCGACGTGGGCGAAGTCCGGCGCGGTTTCCTCATGCGCCTGCGGCAGCGCGACCCAGGTCTGGATGCCATAGAGCCGCTTCTCGACCGGACGAAGCTCGGCCGCGGTACGCTCGGAGTGGACGATCCCGCGGCCGGCCGTCATCCAGTTCACAGCGCCGGGCCGAATCGCCTGCACGGTGCCGAGGCTGTCGCGGTGCATGATCTCGCCATCGAATAAATAGGTGACGGTGGCGAGCCCGATATGCGGGTGCGGGCGCACGTCGAGGCCGCGGCCGGCGTGGAACACGGCCGGGCCCATATGGTCGAAGAACACGAACGGCCCGACCATCTGCCGCTCCTTGGACGGAAGCGCACGCCGCACCTCGAAGCCGCCGAGGTCGCGCGCGCCCGGCACGATCACCGTTTCCACCAGCGGCCCGTCCGGACCCAGCATCGGCTCGGCGTCGTCGCCTTCATAACGGCTCATGGCATCTCTCCATCGCAGTGCGGCATCCTGGAAACCGATATAGGGATCGGCCTCGTCGGCCGTCCATCACGGAGGGGCCAAAAAGGTCCCGAACGCCCGCGGGCTCTCGCCGACCTTGATCTTGCGGACGACCTTGTTGCTGGCCACGTCGATTTCGGCCAGCCGGTTGTCCATCCAGACCGCCACGTAGGCCCGGGTTCCATCGGCGGACATGACGATCCCCTCGGGATAGTCGCCTACTGCGATGTCGGGCAGGGATGTAAAAGCGCCGTCGAACACCGACAGGGTGCCGCTGTGCTGGTTCGTCACCATGATCCGCGATCCGTCGGGGGTGACCGCGACGGCGTATGGGAATTCCCCGACCTTGAAGCGCCGGGTCTCCTTGAGGGTGGCGGCGTCGACGGCGGACACATCGCTGGATTGAACGTTGGCGACAAAGATCCGACCGTCCTGGATGGTCACACCAAACGGCGCGTGGCCGACCGGCACGGTCGCAAGCGTGGCAAGGGTTGTGAGATCGATGACGGACAGGGTGTCGCTTTCACGGTTGGCGACATAGAGCCGTGCGCCGGCCGGGTCGATTGCTAGGCCGGAGGGCGACTGTTCGACCTTGATGGTGCCCAGTTGGGTCAGCTCGGCCGGGTCCAGGACGGCGACGGTGTCGCCATACCAGTCGGCCACGAACACCCGGCCGTCGCGCGGGCTGACCACGATCCCGAGCGGCCCGGCACCCGCCGGAACCTCCGCCACCGTCGATAACCGGCCGTCCTTGCGCTCCAGGACGCTGACGCTGTGGCCCTCGGGGTTGCTTACGTAGATGCGGCGCCCGTCAGCCGCCACCGCCACTCCTGCTGGCTTCGCGCCAACGCCCACCGTTTGGATGACGGCGCCAGTCGCCGTGTCCACAACCGAAACCGTGTCGTCGCCCTGGTTGGTGACGTAGGCCAGCGCGGCCTCCGCTGGCGCCGGCGCCGCCAGCAGCGCCAGGCAGGCTAGGACGAACCTCAACCAGCGCGCTCGGCAATGGCCTTGATGTTGTCGAGGCCGGCGCGGAGCACGCCGGCGACCGCCTTCGACGATGCGGCGTCGTTCAGCTCGGGCGGCGGGTCGTTCAGCATATAGCCGCGATAGAACGCCGCACGCCATTCGATCGTGCTGCCGCCGGCGGGGTTGTCCTGCACCTCGAACCAGGCGGTGTAGTTGTTCACCGGCAGGACCTTGGGATCGACCTTCTCGATCTTGTATTGGTAGCTATGGGCGGCCGCGTCGTACTTGACCAGTTCCTCATCGAAATGCGGCTCACCCTCCGCCTTGAGCGTAAGCGTGCGCTTGGAGCCGACCTCGTTGCCGCGGTCCGCCGGGCTGGACGCGATGAGCGGGTGCCAACGGGCGATGGAGTCGAAGTCGCCGACGATGGCCCAGACCTGGGTCGGGGTGCGCGTGATGTCGACGGTTTGCGTGACTTTTTGGCGTGTCGGGCCGTGCGCCTGGGCCCGGTGAGCGGCGAGGCCGGCCACGGCGGTAGCCAAGGTGGCGATCAAGCGTCGCCGATGTATTTGCAGCATATAGCGTTCCCATCCCGGACAGTGTCGCGCATTGGCGGCAAGATCGCGCAGAATGGCAGACGGCGCCAGGGGGCGGTTAGCGGCTGTTCGGCCGGTTTCGCGGCGGGCCTAATGGGACCGCGGATCAGCGGGGTTCCCGATCCAGGTCAGGAAATCTCTTGGGATCATCGGCCGGCCAAAGAAATATCCTTGCACCTCATCGCAAGCGGTGCCGGCGACAATGTCCAGCACCTGCCTGGTCTCAACCCCTTCGGCAACCACGCGGTAACCCAGGTCGTGCGACAGCAAAATCATCGTCGAGACCAGCGATCGCTTGCGCCCATCGGTCGCGAGATCACGCATGAACGATTGATCGATCTTCACGACCTGGATGGGCAGCCGCTGCAGGTAGGACAAGCTGCTGTATCCCGTCCCGAAATCATCGATCGCCAAGCGGATCCCAGCCTCCGCAATCGCTTCAAGCTGCGCAAGCGCCTGACCGCCGTCCGTCATGAGGGCGCTCTCGGTTATCTCGAGCTCCAGATGTTCGGCCGCAAGTGCGTGCTTGGCCAAGCCTCGCATGATACGGGCATCGAGATCGTGTTCGAGCAAGTTGGACGCGGAAACGTTTACGGAAAGCTGCAGGTCGAGGCCGGTGATGCGCCAAGCCGCGAGCTGCTTCAAAGCAGCCTCAAGCACCCAGGCGGTCATTGCTTTGGCCATCGAGGTTTGCTCGATGATTGGAATGAACTCGCCCGGCGAGATCGCGCCGAGACTTGGATGCTTCCAGCGCAGAAGCGCCTCGGCACCCACGCATGTGCCGGACACGAGGTCAATACGCGGCTGGAACACAAGGCTCAGTTGGTCAGCAGCCTCAAGGGCTGCCCCGAACTCATTGAGAAGCGTGAAACGCCGGCGGTGCACCATGTCCTGGGCGGACGAGTAGACACTCACCTTGGTTTCTGTCGCATGGGCATCCTGGACAGCGCTGTTGGCGGTCCGCAACACGTCGCGAGGCTTAACTTTTCCCAAAGTGAACGAGGCGATACCGATCACCGACGTCGTGACGAAACGAGAGCTTGCGGACGCGCGAAAACCAGCCAACTCTTTCGCAAGAAGCGCGACATAGCTCTGCTCCTCGACATTGGGTGGGGACAAAAAGGCAAACTGGGTCGGTGCGACGTGATAAGCTGTTCGGGCTGGGCCAATAGCCGACTTGATCCCCGAAGCCGCCTCTTGGATCATGTCATCAAGGAACGAGGGACCCATCACCCGCATGGCGGTGCCGAGTTGCTCCGGGCGGGCAATATCGATCAAGACGAGGAACCGCCGCTCGTGCGCCGGACAGTCTTTCGCAAGATCATCTAAATCTTCGATGAACTGATTTTGGTTCGGCATTCCGCTGAGCGAGTCAATGCGGCCGAACGCGTGCTGCAGTTCGATCTGCGCCATCACCATTGCCGCAAGGTCATTCAGGGACGCCATCTCGATCTTGGACGCCTGCCGCGGCTCCAGCCCTAGGACACACATCGAGCCCAGGCAGAACCCGTCCCCCGTCGTCAACGGCGCACCGGCATAGAAGCGCACCCCGGCACCGGCCAGTAGGCTATCGCAATACGAGGGATCAAGCAGCAGATCTGGGATCGTTAGACTATGCGAGCTGCTGGTCACCTGTGCACAGGGCGCCTTATGCCGAGGAATAAAGGCTTGATCGATGCCGACCCGTGATTTGAACCACTGCCGGTCGCAATCGGTCAGCGATACGGCTGCTAGAGGCAAGTTGAATATCTGGCTCGCCATACGGGTGATGCGATCGAACGCCTCGGTCGGCGGCGTGTCCAGCAGGCCAAGCTTGTGCAACGCAGCAAGGCGCGCATCTTCGGTCCAATCCGCCGGTGACGGCATGCCCGCTATTGTAGAGTTCGATGACGGCGAAACCGGATTAGGTGCCGCAGAAGCACAGGGTTCGGTAGGACAGCGATGCTCAATCGCTAGGGATGCAGAAGCGGCGGGAGTGAAGATTGGCTCAGCCGCTTGCAGAACTTCATCTAAATTCAATGGGATAGGCTTTCCAAGGTGTATCCGATGGGTAGGATGTCAAACCCGTGACTTCTGGAGGATACAGCTCAAAGGTTTATCATTACCTTCTTCCGAAGCATGTTAGGTTTTGGCATTTCACCAAATTATCTCCGGGCTTTGGTGACAATCCGCGGCTTGACGGCAGCAGGGCAAGCCCAGCATCACTGCCGATGACGGGCCTGCCCTACCGCAGCCGGGCCGATTACCGAATACCGCAAAGACTTAACTGGATCGATCTTATCACGCTGCCAGCGTGCCCTTCTGCTTGGCCACATGGGTCGCAATCAGATCCATCAGCGGCGGCGACAGGCAGTCATACGGCTCGAGGCCAAGCTCGCGCAGGCGGCCGCGGATCGCGCCCATCTGGTCGGGCTTGGTTCCAGACTCGATGATGGACGAAACGAAAGCTGCGAACTCCGGCGCGGCCCAGCCCTGCTCATGCGACAGCTCGGTATGAACGAAGTCAAGGCCGTAGAACGGATGGCCCGTGTTCTCGATCCGCCCATACAAATGAGCGCCGCAGCCGGTGCAGGCGTGCCGCTGGATGGCCGCGCTGGCATCGACGACCTTCAGCTTATCGGCGTTCTCCAGCACCTTGACCTTGTCGCGCGATACTACGGCAACGACCGAGAACACCGCACCGGCCGGCTTCCAGCACTTGGAGCAGCCACAGGCATGGTTGAAGGCGGTCTGCGCCGAGACCTCGACCTTCACCGGATTGGTGGCGCACTTGCAAACCAGCGTGCCGCCCGCAAAGCCCGGCGCGGCCGGTGCAATGCCGTTGTCGACGGACGGATGGATATGGATCGGGCTGGCCATGACGGTACTCCCTGCTTCGAGCGCCGGTTCAGCCGGCACCCGTTATTGATGTTGCCGCGTCACAGCTTCGCCCGGCTCGGGCACGGATGCAATGGACGACGTCGCAATGACGAGACATGCGCCAGGGCCTAGAACGTAACGCGCACCCCACCAAAGCCACCAATCGGCGTGGCTAGACTGTAGGAGCGCGGGTTGGTCGCGTTCGGCGCCTGAGCAAGGAAAACCGACGAGGTCGGCGAGAACGTGCCGTAAGTGTAGTACTTGGCATCGTTAACATTCTCAACCAGCCCGAAGAGCTGGATGTTCGGCGTAAGCTGATACTGCGTATTGAGGTTCAGCGTGACGAAGCCCGGCAGCCGCGGCGTCAGGTTGGCCCGGTCGCCAAACAGATATTGGCCGCTTTGATAGATTCCCGCCGCCCCCACGGTCCACTTGTCGGTAGCCTTGTAATACGCCCCGAACTTGAGCTGGTTGGCCGGGACGCCGGGGAAGCGGTTGCCGGGCCGGACGGTGAGGTTTCCGTTGGCATCGGCCTGCGGATTGTTGCCGGCGGACTCGACGAAACTCGATTGATACGTGGCGTCGGTGTAGCTGTAGTTGACGTAGGCCAGCCAGCGCGGCGTCTTGACCTGCACGCCGGCATCCACCCCCTGCCGCCGCGTTTGCCCGACGTTCTGGAAGAATGCCCGTCCCAGGGCGACGCTGTTGATGAAAGCGATGTCGTCGTCGAGCGTGGTGTGGAACAGGCCCACGTTGTAGGTGAGCCGCACGTCCTCCGCCGGCCGGACCGTGCCGCGCAGGCCGGCCTCCACGCTGTGCGCCACCACCTGTTTCAAGTTTGGGTCGCCGGTGAAGAAGTTGGCGAGGCTGCAGCTATCGGCCGGCCCGGCGCAGGACAGCTCGGCGGGCGTGGGCGCCCGGTTGGCTTCGGAGTAACCGGCGTAGGCGGTAAGCCAGGGGGCGACGTCGTAGGTCATGCCCACGGCCGGGTTGAAGCGGTTATAGGTGTGCTGGCCCGTCAGGTTGCCGCCGCCCTGATCGGACAGGTCGACCTGGGCCGCATTGAAGCGGCCGGACACCGTGACCGCCAACCGCTGCGTCAGGTTCATCGTGTCGGAGAAGAAGAAGCCGTAATAGGCATTGCTGGTCGCGAGCCGCACGGGCGTGTTCGTGCCGGGCTCGTCGATGGTGACGCCAGGGCCGATGAAGACGCGGTCCAGCGGCGTCAGGCCGCCGAGGCGCGCCGTGGCGCCGAACTGCGTCTGCGCGCCGTCGAAGCTGAAGCCGGCAACCAGATGGTTCTTGAGGCCGAACACGTCGCCGGTGTTCGTCACCTGCACCGACGCGCCGTAGCTGTTGGTGTTCGTCGTCTGGCTGTCCAGCTCCGAATACGGGCCGCCGTTGAGGAAGTCGGGGATCAGGCCGCCGCCCCGGGTCGTGCTGAAGCTGCCGCTGCCGTTCACCAGCAGCCCGGACCCGTCATTGGCGGCCACGTCGTTGGCAAGGTTGCCGTTTACGATCCGCTGCTGCAAATAACGGTAGTAGGCGAGCGCCTGGATCGAGGCCGTGTCGGACACGTCGTGGCTGCCCTGCAGATTTACCGCCAAATAGCGATTGGCGATCAGGTTCGGCGCCGTGAATTGGGCGGCCGGATTGACGGCCAGTAGCTCGACCGGCGACGTGCCGGGGCCGTTCAGCACCGAGTTGGCGAGAGTGAGGTTCAGGTGCACCTCGGAGCGGTCGCTGCGCCAGCCAAGGTCGCCGTAGAAGTTCTGGATGTCGGAGGATTGCAGGTCGCGCCAGCCGTCCTGGTGCCGCTCGGTCGCCGCGATGTAGGCGCTGACGTTGCCGAGCTGCTTGCCGTATTGGAACTCGCCCACGGCCCGGCCGAACGAGCCGCCATAGAGCGCCGCCTCGCCGCCATGGTAGGTGAAGCCGTTCTTGAGCTGCACGCTCACCGAACCCCCCAGGGCGTTCAGGCCGAATACCGGGTTGGGGCCTTCCAGGTTTAGCTGGTTGATGGCGATGCTGGGGATCAGGTCCCAATTCACCGTGTCGCCAAAGGCGTCGTTGAAGCGGGCGCCGTTCACATAAACCGCCAGCCCCTGCGGCGTGCCCTGCAGCGGAGACACCTCGAAGCCATGATACAGCAGGGTCGGCTGGTCGGGATTGCCCGACGCGGACGAAAGGTTCACGCCGCCGACCTGTTCGTTGAGCGCCCGCAGCGCATTGGGCGTGCCGTCGCGGGTGATGTCGCCGCTGTTCAGCACGTTGGTCGCGGCCGGCAGCTTGTTGCGGTCGATGCCGGAACCCAGCAGCGGGCTGCTGCCGATGATATTGACGGTCGGCAGGGCAATCTCGGTGGGAGCTTCGTCACCCGGCGCGGCGCCAGGTTGGGCGAGCGTGATCACCGGCAGCAGCGCAGCAGCCGGCGTTATCACCGCAATGGCGGCGGACACGGCTAGGCGCCTCCGCTTCGTGCTTGTCATCCAGAACGTCCTGCCGGCCAGCTTCGGGTTATTTGCAATCCGTGAGGTCGCTGTCCGACAGGGAGAACGCATACTTGCCCCCGCCCTTCAGCTCGACGTTCCGGACCGTGCAGATCCGGCCGGGCTTGGTGGTCAGCCGCACGTCGTAGCGGCCCGGCGTGACGCCGGTAAGGCGCAGCCGCTCGTCATGGTCCACGCTGCCGTCACGGTCGTTGGCGCATTGGTTGGCGCCGAACTCGGCGCTGCCAACCGGCGCCATGACCAGGTTCGTGATGGTGACGCTGGTCAGGTTCCAGAACGCCAGCCGCTCCTGCGCCGTAGCCGGCCATATGGCGCCGCACAGCGCCAGGAGGACGAGCACTGCACGCATCGGCTTACCCAAGCAGCTGGCGCGCGTGGTGCGCGATGTGGTCGGCGACGAAGGTTTGGATGAACCAATAGCTGTGGTCGCCGGGTTGCCGCCGCAGGGTCAGCTCCTGACCCGATGCCGACGCCGCCTGCTCCAGCGCCTCCGGATGCAGCTGGCTGGTGAGGAACTGGTCGTCCTGCCCTTGGTCGACCAGGATCGGGCCGGGATAGGGTCGCTTGCGCATCAGCAGGCTCGCGTCCCACGCTTCCCAGGCGGTTCGGTCAGGCCCGAGGTAGCCGGTGAACGCCTTTTGTCCCCACGGCACCGCGACGGGATTGGCGATCGGGGCGAATGCCGAAACGGAGTGCCAGCGCGACGGCTCCCGCAACGCGGTGACCAGCGCGCCGTGCCCGCCCATCGAGTGCCCGAACACGCCGCGCCGATCGGGTCGGATTGGAAAATTCGCCTCGACCAACGCCGGCAGTTCCTGCGTCACATAGCTCGCCATGCGATAATGCGCGGCCCAGGGCGCAGCCGTCGCGTCCAGATAAAATCCGGCACCGACGCCGAAATCCCAGCTCGCCGCCTCGTCGGGTAAATTCAGCCCGCGCGGGCTGGTGTCGGGCATCACCAGCGCCAGCCCATGCTCCGCAGCCAGGCGCTGGGCTCCGGCCTTGATGGCAAAGGTCTCCTCCGTGCAGGTCAGGCCGGCGAGGTAGTAGAGCGCCGGGCAGCGGCCCGGTTGCGAACCCTGGTGCACTTGCGGCGGCAGGAAGACGGCGAAGCGCATCTCGGTCCCGGTTGCGGTCGAGGCGTGGCTGTAGAAGCCCATCGTGCCGCCGAAGCAGGCGTGCTGGCTCCGTGTCTCCATTGCCGCCACCGGTCAGGCCACCGTCTCGTAGAAGCCGAGCGCCGGGGCGCCGTCGTAGAATTCCGGGATGTCGGCAAAGATCTCGGCGCCATGCTGGTCAGCGGCGGTCTTAAAGCTGTCCATTGAGTCGAAGGTCAGCAGCGTCGTGACCATGTAGGCGGGGGCCGCGCCATCCGGCGCAGCCACGCCGCGCATCACTTGGTCGTGCTGCAGTCCCATCGGTGTCCACAGGCGCCGAACCAGCGGCATGTGGGTTGCCGCATAATAGGCATGGTCGAACCGGGCGCCATCGCCGCCCGGATACATCACGGTGATCACCAGCATCTTGTTTCCCCTCTGGACGTCTTTGTCGCCGTCCATGCTGCGGTGTCAATGGCGTTTTGAAATAGAGGAGCGACGTATTGAGAGACAGGCGCGCGGCCGGCAGCGGGCGAGAAGCGATTGGCCGGCGGCCCAGGCCAAGGCAGTGCGCCTCGACATTCGCCGGCAGGTTCCCATAATCGGCATAGGCCAGCGTCGGCATGGCGCGGCAATGGGGAGGGACGATGCGGTATCTGTTGGGATTGGCGACGGTCATGGTCGTGGGATTGACGGCTGGCGCGGCACGGGCGGACGGCGACCCGGCGCTCGGCCAGGCTTCGTTCAAGGCGTGCGCAGCCTGCCACTCGGTCAAGGCAGGCGAGAACAAGATCGGTCCCAGCCTGCACGGCGTCGTCGGGCGGCCGTCCCACGCCGTCGAGGGCTTCAGCTATTCCGAGCCGATGAAGGCCTACAACGTGACCTGGGATGCGGTGACGCTCGACCACTACCTGGCCAATCCCCGCGGTGTGGTCCCCGGCACGAAGATGATCTTTGTCGGACTGAAGAAAGACGACGAGCGGGCGAACGTGATCGCCTATCTCGAAACCCTCAAGTAAGCGTAGCAGCGACGCGGGCGCCCTCGGCAATACCGCGTCGCCGGCTGGCTTCAGGCACGACGAGCTCCCGGACCACCTGGGCCGGACCTGCGGACAGCAGCAGGATGCGGTCGGCAAGCGAAGCGGCCTCCGCCCGGTCGTGCGTAACCAGCACGGCTGTGCAACGCTGTGTCCGCCACGCCGTCGCCAAGACCGTCCTGCCCTGCTCGGCCATGGCGGGATCGAGCGAGACGAATGGCTCGTCCAGCAGCAGCAGCGCCGGCTCGACCGCAAATGCGCGGGCGATGGCGGCACGGCGCGCCATGCCCAGGGACAATGCCGGCGGATAGAGATTGGCATAATCGGCGAGGCCCAGCGATGTCAGCAATGCCCCAGCCGCGGCCGGGTCGGGTGGGCGGACCAGGGCGATATTCTCCCGCACCGTCCGCCAGGGCAGCAGCCGCGGTTCCTGGAACACGGTGCCGATCCGGGGTGCGACGCCGCCAACCCAGGCAATCCGGCCGTCGAACTGCGTGTCCAAGCCGCCGATGATGCGCAGCAGCGTCGTTTTGCCGCAGCCGGACGGGCCGACTAGGGCGACGATCTCGTTCTGCTCCAGGGTGAAGTGCAGGTCCGCCAATACGGTGCGCGGCCCCTCACGGCCCGGCATCGTCTTCCGGGCGATGGCGACATCCAGCATCACCGCCACCGGTTGGCCCGCCGCTCCAGCGGCTGCAGCGCCAGCCACTCGATCAATTGCACCACGACGATGAAGGCCAGGGTGTAGGCGAGGATGCCGGTCACGTCGAACAGCTGGAAATATACCTGGATCTGAAAGCCGACTCCGTCGCTGCGGCCCAGCAGCTCCGCCACCAGCACGATCTTCCAGATCAGCGCGAGCCCGGATCGTGCGGCGGCAAAAAGGTAGGGATAAAGCTGCGGCAGCACGACGTGGCGCAGGACGGCGGCGCGGCCCATGTGGAAGCTGTGGGCCATGTCGATCAGTCCCTGGTCCAGCGCCCGGGCGCCTTCCCGCACCGTCACCGCCGTGCTCGGCAGCTTGTTGAGCGCGACGGCGGCGATAGCGGTGGCCTCGCTCAGCCCGAACCAAACGTAGATCAGCACGATGGCGACCAGCGCCGGCAGGTTCAGCAGACCGATGACCAGGCTGTCCAGCGCGCGGTCCAGCCATCGCCAGCGCCCCATGGCGACGCCGAGCACCGTCCCCAGCGCCATCGCGATGATGAAGGCGCAGGCGACCCGCGCCAGGGTGATGCCCAGTTGGCGCTCCAGCTGACCGGAGGCGGCCTCGTGCGCCAGGGCGGCCATGACGGTGCTGACGGGTGGAAAGAGCCGGCTGCCGATCAGGCGCGCGGCGAGTTCCCAAGCCGCCAACAGTCCGAGCACGGGCCAAAGGCGCGCCGTCCAGCCCAACCGTCTGCGTTCCCGATAGCCGTGCTTCAGCTTGGGGACCAGAACGTGCCGGGCGCCAGATGGACGGCTGGCCCGACGAGAGCGGGGCCGCCAATGGCCGCCAGGACGTCATACAGGCGCGCCATGGCTTCCAGGTCCCAACGGCCCTGCGCTCCGCGCCGATACCAGGACCGCAGCCGCGCGAGCTCGTTCGGCTCCGACGTGCCGGTCAGGGGGGCGATGCGGTCCCACTCCGCATCCGACTCCACCAGAATCGACCGCGCCTTGGCGGATGCGTCGATGAAGCCCTGCACCGCGGCCGCATTGCGCGCCGCGAAGGCGTCGGAGAACACCCAGCCTAGGAACGGCACGCCGGACGGGATGCCCAACGCCTCGACCGCGTCCTCCATCGCCAGCACCCGGCGCTGCCCGGCTGCCTCGGCCCGGGCGGCGAAGGGCCAATAGGTCAGCACGGCGTCGAGCCGCCCGGCCCCGATCTGCTCGGCCAGCAAAGGCGGCGGGCCGAAGCTCTTGATGGTGGCCTGATCGAGATCCAAGCCCAGGGTGCGCTGCGCGTAGGCCCGCAGCAGCAGCCAGCTCTTGTCCAGCGGACTGCCGGCGATGCCGAGCCGCCGGCCGCGCAAGTCGGCGACCGTGTGCACCGGCGATTCCTGCGGCGTCATGATCGCGCCGAGCGCCCCGGATGTTGGCGAAAGCGTCCAGTCGGCGCCAGACGCCCGCTGACGTGAAACCCAAAGCCAGTCCTGCACGACCATGTCGACGCGCCCGGCCTGCAGCGCCACCTGGGTCGCCTGCGCGGCGGCGAACTCGACCGGCTCGACCACGATGCCGGCCGCGGTGTCGAGGCCGTGCGTCCGCATGACGTCCAGCTCCCACGCCACGCTGCCGAACCGCAAGGTGCCGATGCGGATTGGCGGCCCACCCGCCTGCGTCGCGGCCGCCCGTGCGGCAACCGGCGGCAACGCTGCCATGAGCGGCAACAGCAGTAACGCGCGGCGTCCGTGGTGCATGCGGCCCCTCCCCGGGCGGTCTCGATTGCGGCCATGCGCACACACCGCGGGCCAATGTCAATCGCGCGGCGTGATCGGTCCGTAGATGTGACGTCTCGGGAGGGGCTGACAAGCCGGCAGGCGCGGGCCACACTTAGGAAATGCCGCGAGCGGAACGTGGCCCTTGGGAGAAACGGATGCCGGCCTTCTCCGGTCCAATCGCACTGGCCTTGGCGCTTCTCACGATCGCGCCTGCCGTCGCAGTGGAACCCGTCACGGTAGGCATCGGCTATCTTGCGCTGGCGCCGAAGCGGGTGGGGCCGCAGGTGGCGCTCGACCCACCCTTGACCGATGAGGGCGTGCAGGGCGCCCGCCTCGCTTTGACCGACAATCAGACGACCGGGCGGTTCCTGAACCAGGCCTATGCCCTGCACGAGTCGCTGCAGCCGGACGCCGACGCCGTGATGGCAGCCGCACGCTCGATGCTGGCGGCCGGAGAGCGGGTCATCGTCACCGACCTGCCCGCGCCGCTGCTGCTGCGGGTCGCCGACCTGCCGGAGGCGCGCGACGCCATCCTGCTCGACGCCACCTCCGAGAACGACAGCCTGCGCGGCAGGGATTGCCGGGCGCGGGTGCTGCATATGCTGCCGAGCCGGGCCATGCTGGCGGATGCGCTGATGCAGTTCCTCGCGGTCAAGCGCTGGCGCAGCCTGCTGCTGGTGCAGGGCCATGGCGAGGCCGACGCCGCCTATGCCGACGCGCTGCGCCGGTCGGCCCGCAAATTCCAAATGCGCATCGTCGCCGACAAGCCCTGGACCTTCGAGCCCGGCGCGCAGCGCACCGACACCGGCCACGTCACCATCGGTGCCGAGGTCGCGCGCTTCACCCAGGGCCTGTCCTACGACGTGCTGGTGGTGGCCGACACGGCGAACGAGTTCGGCGATGACCTGGCATTCAGGACGGCGGACCCGCGGCCGGTTGCCGGCACGCACGGCCTGGTTCCCGCCGCCTGGGCGCGGCCGTTCGAGCAGTGGGGCGCGACCCAGCTGCAGGCCCGGTTCCTGAAGCGGGCCGGACGCTGGATGACCCCGCACGACTTCGGCGCGTGGATGGCGGTGCGCGCGGTGGGCGAGGCGGCCAGCCGCGGCCCGGGCGCCGACCCCGCGTCCATCGCCGCATACCTGCACAGCCCGAAATTCGAGCTGGCGGCGTTCAAGGGCTCCCGCCTCACCTTCCGCCCGTGGGATGGCCAGCTGCGCCAGCCCGTGCTGCTGGCCGACACGCGCAGCCTGGCTTCGGTCAGTCCGCAGCCGGGCTACCTGCACCAGTTCTCCGAGCTGGATACGCTCGGCATCGACCAGCCGGAGACGACATGCAAGATGTAGCGTGGCAAGATGTAGCGTGGCAAAATGCAGCTCTAGTGCTTTGCGCGCTGCTGCTCACGACCGCGGCGGCGCGGGCCGAGCGCCTGTTCGTCTCGAACGAGAGGGACAACACGATCACCGTGATCGACGGCGCGACTCTCGCCGTCACCAACACGATCAAGATCGGCGACCGCCCGCGCGGCATCGTCGCCAGCAAGGACGGCCGCAGCGTGTATATTTGCACCAGCGACAGCGACCATATCGAGGTGCTGAACCTCGCCACCCTGACCGTCGACCGCATCCTGCCGAGCGGGCCGGACCCCGAGCTGTTCGCGCTCAGTCCCGATGGCGGCACGCTGTACATCGCCAACGAGAACGACAACATGGTGTCGATCCTGGATGTGCAGGCCGGGCGGATCATGAACGAGATCCCGGTCGGCGTGGAGCCGGAGGGCATGAGCGTCAGCCCCGACGGCAAGGTGCTGGTCAACACGTCGGAAACGACGAGCATGGCGCACTTCATCGACACCGCGACGCAGCAATCGATCGCCAACGTGCTGGTCGGCAGCCGACCCCGGGTCGCCCGGTTCACCGCGGACGGCGCCCAGGTCTGGGTCAGCGCCGAAGTCGGCGGCACCGTGTCGGTGATCGACACCGAAACCCACACCGTGGCGCATACCATCAACTTCGCCATCCCCGGCGTGCCCGCCGAGAGCGTCCAGCCGGTCGGCATCGCCATCACGCCGGACGCCAAGACGGCCTTCGTGGCGCTCGGCCCGGCCAACCGGGTCGCCGTGGTCGACGCGAAGACCTATGAGGTCCGCAAGTATCTGCTCGTGGGGCAGCGGGTGTGGAACCTGGCGTTCTCGCTCGACGGCAAGCGGCTTTATGTCACGAATGGGGTCAGCAACGATCTGTCGGTGATCGACGTGGACGCGCTGCGGGTGACCAAGTCGATCCCGGTCGGCGGCCTGCCCTGGGGCGTCGTGGTGACGCCGTAATGCCAGACTCCGTCATCTTTGACCCTGTGGCGCTGGAGGTTGACGGCCTGACCCACCGGTTCGGCAGCCGCACGGCGCTGGACGGCGTCGGGTTCCGCATCATGCCCGGCGGGTTCACCGTGCTGCTCGGCCAGAACGGCGCCGGCAAGACCACGCTGTTCGCATTGATCACCCGGCTTTATCACGCCCACCAGGGCCGCATCGCCGTGTTCGGCCAGCCGTTCCGCGCCAACGCTTCAGCGGCACTCGCGCGCATGGGCGTGGTGTTCCAGCAGCCGACGCTCGACCTCGACCTGACGGTGCGGCAGAACCTCGAGTATCACGCGGCGCTGCACGGCATGTCAGCGGCGGCGGCCGCCCCGCGCATCCGGGACGAACTGGCCCGGGTCGGCCTGGCGGACCGCGCGCGCGACCGGGTGCGGCTGCTGTCCGGCGGGCAGAAGCGCCGTGTGGAGCTGGCCCGCGCCTTGGTGCACGAGCCGGCGCTGCTGCTGCTGGACGAACCGACCGCCGGGCTGGACATGGAAAGCCGGGGCTTCCTGCTGGACCACGTGCGCCGCCTATGCCGGGAGCGTGGGCTCGCTGTGCTGTGGGCGACGCATCTGATCGACGAGGCCGGCGGGGACGCAAGCGTCGTGGTGCTGCACAAGGGCCGCGTGCTGGCGAGCGGGCCGGTCGCGGACGTCGTGGCGCAGGCCGGTGCCGCCAACCTAAAGGGCGCGTTCGAGGGACTGACCCATGCTGCAGACTGACCTCCGTCCCATAACGGCGCCGGCCTATGCCCGCTGCATGGCCGGGATCATCCGGCGCGAGGGCCTGCGCTGGGTACATCAGCGCGGCCGGTTCGTCTCGGCCCTGGTGCGTCCGCTGGTGTGGCTGGCGATTTTCGCCGCCGGGTTCCGCTTCGTGCTGGGCGTGTCGATCATCCCGCCCTATGAGACCTACATTCCTTATGAGGTTTATATCGCGCCCGGCCTGATCGCGATGATCGAGTTGTTCAACGGGATGCAGAGCAGCCTGTCGATGGTCTATGACCGCGAGATGGGCAGCATGAAGACCCTGATGGTCAGCCCGTTCCCGCGCTGGTTCCTGCTGCTGTCGAAGCTGCTGGCCGGCGTCGCGGTGGCGGTCGTGCAGTCCTACATCTTCTTGGGTATCGCGTGGTTTTGGGAGATCGAGCCGCCCGCTATTGGCTACATCACCGTGCTGCCGGCGCTGATCGTGTCGGGGCTGATGCTTGGGGCCCTGGGATTGGTGATGTCGTCGTTCATCCGGCAGTTGGAGAACTTCGCCGGGGTGATGAACTTTGTGATCTTTCCAATGTTCTTCGCGTCTTCTGCGCTGTATCCGCTGTGGCGCGTGAAGGAGAGCAGCCTGTTCCTGTGGTGGGTCTGCCAGTTGAACCCCTTCACCTCGGCGACCGAGCTGATCCGGTTCGCGCTTTATGGCCGCGTCGACTGGATCGCGGCTGCGGTCGTCATCGGCTGCACCTTGGCGTTCATGGCGGCGGCGGTGGTGGGATACGACCCGGGCCGCGGATTGATGGCGCGGAGGGCCGGGGCGGAATGAGCATGTTCAGGGCGGTGCTGCTGGGCGTGTCCGCGCTGGCCCTTGCAGCGGCCGGGCCGCCGGCCAACCCGGACTGGCCCTGCGTGCAGCGGCTGGTCCCGACCCTGACCGCCAGCACGCTGTGGGGCGGGCATGACGCCGCTGGCGATTGGCATGCCGACCCACGGGTGGCCGCGGTCGTCGCTGCCGTGGCGCCGCGTAAAGTATCCGCACAGGATGGCGCCGCGCGTCTGGAACGTTTCGTCGCGACGCTGCCTGCGCCGGAGCGGCCGGCAGTGACGGCGCAGGTGTTCGCCGGGCTGGTGGACGAGACCAACGTGCAGCGGGCACAGGTCATCGACCGGCTGCGCGGCATCGCCCGGCGCCAGCGCCTGCTGACCGAGATGACGTCCGGCATCACCGCCGAACTCCGCGCCTTGCCGGCCGACGCCCCAGCCGCCCAGCGTGAGGAGATCGTCAGCCGGCG
>JAABUM010002043.1_pt1 | contig 28348 bp, 27 predicted proteins | sample 5559161 | NCBI WGS metagenome assembly JAABUM01 (sample SAMN10711868, study PRJNA513369) | rock metagenome | isolation source: Antarctica rocks | place: Antarctica: Victoria Land, Siegfried Peak nord
GTCAACGTCACAATGTACTTCTTGTTCATAGCCCCTCCTCGCGCAGCCCCGCATGTGCAGCGGTTGTTGAGAGGATACAGGCTGCCGTACGACTTCGCAACATTCTCTTGACAAACCACTAGCACAGCTCCGTCGGCGCGACCAAGCCGGGCAGCGGCCAGTCGCCTGTCAGCCCTGCATTCAGGGATCGGCGTAGAGGCGCCCCCTTGTGGGCGCCCCATCCGGCCCGACCGCGCGCCCCCCATGTAACGAGTGTGACGAGTGCTACACGACTGGCTAGCCCGGCAGGGCTCGATTGAACCGCGCCATGGGCCAGGCGGTGGTAGACTACGCGTATGCCACATGACGGCCATGGGCGATGACCGTTACGGCGACGAACGGAGTGCCTGTTTCATGACTGCCCAACGCGCCGACCCCTCACTCTCTCCCGCGCCGTGGGCCGAGGTCGTGCCCCAGGCGCCCTATCCTATGACAGTGAGCGACTTGCTCGCCTGGCCAGACAATGACCGGTATCGCTATGAAGTGGTCGAAGGGGTCCTGGTTCGTCTGGCCGGAGGCAAGCCGCAGGCGTTATTCATAGCCAACCGCCTCTATCTCGCTCTTGGCTCATTCGTCGCCGCCCACGGGTTGGGAGAGACAACCGGAGCCGATGGAGTCTACGATCTGGACCGACGAGGACAGCCCAACACCGGCCTGCTGCCCGACATCGGCTTTATCCGCGCTGACCTGCTCCCCCACATTGATCTGGATCAGGTCTTGACCATCCCTCCTGATCTGGCAGTCGAGATTGCCTCGGAAAATCAGTACCGGCCGGCCATGGCCAGAAAGGCCCGCCGCTACCTCGACGCGGGCACACGCCTGGTCTGGATTGTCTACTCCCGCTGGCAGCAGGTTGACGTCTGGCGTCCCGTTGCGCCCGTCCCCACCACTCTAGGCCTCCAGGATACCCTCAATGGTGAGCATGTGATCCCCGGCTTCTCCTATTCCGTGGCCCGCCTCTTTGGCTAAACCTGCTCCAGCCGCCCAGCCATCACCCCCTCTCCAACTTGTGCCCCTTCCAATCACCCAGCCGACCAGCGGCCAGCGGCCACATGCCCTGTCCAGCTTGCGCCCCCGCTCGGAGGCACCCACACGCCACCAGGGCCAGCCCATGGCCCGGTGGAAGACCTGTGTGGTATTGCTGGACCCGCTGCGCGCAATTGGCGGAGCCGCTGTGGTGAATAGGTGGAACCGTTGTGTGGAATTAATGGAAGTCCCTCTCTGGTGCGCATGCCCCACTCTTGATATGCTCTCCACAAATCGGCGCGTCAGTGCGGCTACATGTCTGATTACTCCCTTGTATTGCCGCGGGCTCTCCTCTATGCTTGACTCAGAGTGAAGGGGGGCAAAATGGTGAACGCTCGGTTGGTCCATGAGGTTCGGGAGGGCATGCGTGACGCCGACGGCGCGCTCGCTGTGCTGCAGGTGACCGCCCTGGCCGCCGACCCCGCCGGCGACGCGGCCCTAGAGATTGAGGAGCTGGATCCGCTCACCGGCGAACTGCTGCCGCCCGAGGAACTGCGCTTCCGCGCCCGCGTGCTCGAAGACGCCCGCCGCGGCCTGATCGCCGTGGACGCCGACTATGAGTCGCTGCGCCTGGATATCCATAAGCCCCTGGGCGGCGAGAGCGGCGCCCTGGGCGATCAGCGCTGGGAGCTGGCCCGCGATGGCCTGGTCCTGCAGCTGCCCCTGATGCCCCGCGACCAGGGCCAGATCGCCGAGGCCGATATCGTCAACCTGGTTCAGTACGCCCTGGGCGACTACGCCGCCCTGCTGATGCATCACCTGTTCGCTATCGCCAACGATCCGCCCTACTACCGCCGCCCCGATATCCAGGTCCATGTCTCTACCCTGCTCGATCGCATGGGCTATAAGCGCGATTCCCGCGGCCTGCACTATAGCTCGGCGCGTAAGCGGCTGACCAAGACCCTGCTGGCCCTCAAGTACCTGGATATCCAGGTGGTCCGCCGTGGGCCTAACCGCCGCGGCGGTAAGACCACTACCGGCTTCGTCTCCTCGCTGCTCACCGATGTGGGCTTTGTGACCAACGAGGATACCAAGAACCTGACCCTCCAGGAGATCTTCGCCCAGGGCTTGCCCGAGGTGGTCCAGCTCAGCATCAGCCGCGTGTGGTACGCCGGTGTGCGCCAGCACGACCTGCGCCCCGGTACCCACTATAAGCTGCTGCCCCGCCCCACCGCCGAGACCTCCCGGGCCACTGGCCCCGTGCGCCGTGGCCGCCGCCCCAAGGCCGTTGAGCTGCTGCGCCCCTACATCCAGCACGCCAAGGAGGAGATGCGCCAGCGCGGCATGAGCGTGACCAAGGCCATGCTCCTGGAGATCGCTAACATCACAAATAAGAACGTGACCATGGCCGGCAAAACACTGTGCGACGCGTTGGAGCGCCTCAGCGAGGATGGCAGCATCACCGATTACGCCATCCGGTCGAGCCCCGCCGGCGATGTGGTCAAGATCACCTGGTAGAACAGTGCGGGGCTCCACTGGCATGGACCCTTCGCGTGGTTTTGGTGGAAGGTTAGTGTGGAATTGATGGAACGTAGCGCTACAAGGCGCGCTGGAGGACTGATCGCCGCATACAGCGCCGTGACCCACCACAAAAGATAGCGCCCGCGGGGGCCAACCCTCGGACGCTATCTCTCTAGAATGTCCGCGCTCAGGCGAGCACTGGTTTGGTAGCCTTTTCGCCTGGTCGCACCGCAAAACCAGTTCCGGGTTCCGCCCGGTGAGCCGCCCTGGCAGGCGGCTCACCCTCCGCGGACCTGGGAAGGAGGTTTCTTGCCGCCAATGTACCAGCATAAACGGGGTGTTGTCAAGGGGGGGGCCGTTTTATCGCCGCCCCTCTCCGCGCCACCCCCAGGCTCCGACCACGCCGAGGACGACGACGCGCCGACTATCGTCATTGAGGATGAGGGCCTGCGCGCCGGCTTTACCCAGTTGCCCAACTATGTGTTCCGCATCCGCGGCCTCTCCCACGGCGCTAAGCTGACCTATGCGCTACTGCTCAGCTACGCCTGGCAGAGCGGGTCGTGCTTCCCCGGCCAGGCTACCCTGGCCGCTGACCTGGATGTTAGCGTGCGCTCGGTGGGCGACTACCTGCGTGAGCTGCAGGAGCGCGGCCTGATCCGCATCCAGCGCCGTGGCCTGGGCAAAACAAACATCTACCACATCCTGCGCCTGGCCCCCACCGCTCCCCCCGCGGCGCCCGACCACCCGGCAGCGCCACCCGTGCCACCCACTGCACGTCGCCGCGCTACCGCCGCCGCTCCACAGCCGCAACCCCCTGTCACACCGGATCGGAACCCTGTTGCCACTCCAGATCGGCAGAATCCTGCGCATCAGCATCGGAATGATTCCGCCACTCCAGGTCGGAAGCGTCACGCCACTCTGGATACGCAGCCCGCTGCTCCCCAAAAAGACGCTAGCCACGCTACAAAACCGAGCCGAAAAGATGCAGCCCAACAACATGGCCCTGTTGCTGCTAGCCCCGCCCAGGCTGTGTTAGCGCGCTTCGGGGTTACCGAGCCCCGCCTAGTCGCTGAGTTGTGCGCTAGTCCCGCCGAGGTGCTGCGCCAGGCCGCTGCCCTCCAGGACCACCTGGATGCCGGCCACGCCATCGCTAACCCCGCCGGCTGGTTGATCGAGGCCGTCCGCGGCGGCTACCAGTCGGCCCCCGACACTTCACCAGCCCCACGCCCCGAACAACAACGCCCCCCCCAGCCCCCTCCAGCCCCCCCCACCAACGCCTGGGAGGCGGTCAAGGGTGAGCTACAGGCCACCACCACCGAGGCCAACTTCCAACGCTGGTTTGCCTCCACCGTGTTGCTACGCGGCGATGAGGCCACCCTGATAGTGGGCGCCCCCTCGGAGCACGACCGCGACTGGCTGGAGCACCGCCTGCGTGGCGCCGTGGAGCGCGCCGCTACCGTTGCCCTGGGCGCCCAACCCGCCATCTCGTTCGTCACCCTCCCCCACTGATTGCCCGACCATGCCGCTATCTCGTCGGCGCCGTCCCCCGCTGATCGCCCATCCGTTATACACTATATGGGTACAGCAGAGGCGGGGCCGCCCGACCACCCGGCGCCTGCCGGCGTGGTCCCTCCAGGCCGCCCGGTCTGTAGGGGCGTCCCCTTGTGGGCGCTCGGTCTGACAGAAACAACGACGTGGTATGCTCGCCCCCTTGTGGGCGCCCGGTCCAGCCGAAACAACCACGCAGTCTGCCCGCCCCCTGTGGGCGCTCGGTCAAACAGCACGAAGATGAAGGGGAGCAATGGCGGAGAGGGACAAGAAGGCGCGGCCTCGCTCCGGTGGCCTGCGCGTGATCGGCCTGGTCAACCAGAAGGGCGGCAGCGGCAAGACAACTACCTGCCTCAACCTGACCGGCGCCCTTGTGGAGCAGGGCTTCCGCGTCCTGCTAATTGATCTCGACCCCCAGGCCTCGCTCTCCGATGTGCTGGACCTGCCCCCCCTGCCCGAGCGCCACCTCTCCCAGACCCTCCTGCGTGACAACCGTGACTTCATGGACCTGATCCAGCCCACCCACCTTGAGCATGTCGCCCTGATCGCCGGCGATGGCCAGCTGCGTGAGCTTGAACTGGCCATGGGGGAGATCAGCGGGCGCGAGATGCGCCTGCGCCGGGCCATCGGTGAGCACGTGCGCGCCCTCTCCGAGCGCTTCGACTACCTGCTCATAGATTGCCCGCCCGCGCTGGGCTACCTCACCGCCAACGCCAACAACGCGGCCACCGAGGTGTTGCTGCCCATGAACCTGGACAAAATGGGCATGAACGCCCTCACCGATACCCTGCGCTCCATCGGGCTGGTGCGCGGCTCCACCAACCCCGCACTGCAGGTGCTGGGCATCCTGCCCACCCAGGTCAATATGCGCACCAAGCTGGATCAAGCCCGCGATACCTACCTGCGCGAGAAGTACAATGGGCAGGTCTTTCAGACCACCATCCCCAGTTCGGTGCAGGTCAAGGAGGCAATCGAGGTGGCCCTGCCGGTCACCCACTATGCCCGCCGCGGCGCCGTAGCTAAACGCTACCGCAAGCTCGTCGAGGAGATCCTGGAGAGGGAAGCCCACTATGCCTAAAAAGAGCTTCACCTTCAGCCCCCCCGCCCGCCACCGCGACGGCGCCGCGCCGCCCGATGTGGACCGCGAGATCCTCAAGAAGACCGTGGACGATGGCGTGCGCCCCCTGGAGAACGCCCGCATGGTCCCCCTGGACCGCATCCGGCCTGACCCCGAACAGCCCCGCCGCTCCTTCGACGACGCCTCGCTGGCCGAGCTTGCCGCCAGCATCTCTGTCCAGGGCGTCTTACAGCCGCTGTGGGTCTACTACCGCTACGAGGACGACGACTATATGATCATCAGCGGCGAACGCCGCTACCGTGCCGCCCAGCTCGCCGGCCTCACCGAGGTGCCCGTGCTGATCGGCAACGTGGGCGTCAGCCGCCGCTTCCTGCATCAGCTGGTCGAGAACCTGCAGCGCGAGGACCTCAACGCCATTGATAAGGGCGAGGCCCTGGAGCGCCTCAAGACGATGATGCCGGGCACCTGGAAAGAGGTCGCCGATATGGTCGGCCTGACCCGCCGCCGCGTCGAGCAGCTGCGCGCCCTGCCCCACCTGCCCCAGGGCCTGCAAGTCGCCGTGCGCTCCGGCCTGATCACCGAGGACCACGCCCGCGCCGTCGCCCGCCTGCCCGAGCGGCTGCACCCCACAGTCATCAGCCTCGTCGAGCGCGATCGTCTGTCCACCCGCCAAACCAAAGAACTGGTCCGCGGCCTCAACGAAGCCATCTCCCCCTCCCACGGGCCGCCCGTGGAGGTCGAGCAGGCCATCAGGGATCTCCTGGCCCGCACAGCGGCCCCCCCTCCCCGCCAGCCGCGCGCCCGCGTCGCCGTGCCCGTCTACGAGAAAGCCCTGGAGTTCGAGCGGGTCCTGGACCGCATGCCCGTCCTGGAGTACCAGGAGGATCGTGCCCTGCTCTCGGCCATCCTGGGCCGCATTGCCGCCAAAATCGCCGCGCTCCAGCCCAACGAGCCATGAGCGCCTCCGTCTGCTCGCCCTCAGCCCGCCGCCCGCGCCATCGTGCGGCTACTCTCCGGCCCCAGCAGTCATGAGCGCCGCCGACTGGGCCACCGAGATCGCCGCCCTCGCCGACGCGGGCCTGGCCGCGCCCGCTACCCCCTACGACGCCGACCGCTATACCCGCCTGCGTCAGATTGCCCAGGCCCTGCGCGACAGCGACCCTCCCTCGCCCGCCGCCCCGAGCCTCCCCAGTCACCCGGCCTCACCCGCCCCAGAGCCCGGCCCCACCCCGACTCCCTACGCTTCCCCGTCGCCACCCCTCACCTCCACCCCGCGTGGTCACTCCCCCTCACCAGTGTCCGATGGCCTGGGCCCTGCCAACGCCCTCACGGTCAAGACTCCCCGCATCGCCGCCGACGCCGCCGTGTTCGACCCCCAGGGCCGCCTGCTGTTGATCCAGCGCACCGATAGCGCCCTGTGGGCTCTCCCCGGCGGCTCCGCCGAAGTGGGCAACCTGCCCGCCGCCGTGGCCGAGCGCGAGGTGTGGGAGGAGACCGGCGTGTTCGTGCGCGCCGAGCGCCTGCTGGGCCTCTATGCCATCCCCAACCGCTCAGGCCTCGGCTACCCCCTGTGCATCCTGCTGTTCCTGTGTCGCTACCTCAGCGGCGTCCCCGTGGTCACCCACGAGAGCCTGGACGTGGGCTACTTCGGCCAGGATGCCCTGCCACCCCTGCACATCGGCCACAACCGCCGCGTCGCCGACGCCTTTGCCACCCTCCGTGCCGGCGATGGCTGGCTCGCCGTCGCCGGCTAATCCCCCCGATTTGAGCCGCGCAACCCCTGCTTAACCACGCCCTCCTGCTGGGCCTGACCATGTGGCCACTCGGCATGGCCACCGCCAGCGGGTTCACCGTGGTGGCCCAGCCAATAACCCACGCCAGAGCAGCCGTGGTTCCGGCCAGGGGGAACTGCTGGCCTATGAGAGAGCAGCAGTGGCACGAGATATGCCCCAACACCAGCCATGCCCCCCGCTCACCTCAGTAGTGGTACACTGCCAACATGTCCGCGCCACCTGCTGCCGCGCCAGGTCAACAGCGCGCCTACGCGGCGGCAGGGCGCACCGTGTGTGTGCGCGGTGCCCGTTGGAGCGTCCCCTGTGGGCAGCCCGTGGGACTGCTAAGGGCGTCCCCCGCACCCACGCTGTACACACCTGTACGGTTATGCTGCATACCTGAGTAAAGATAACGAGGAAGGACGCGTACCTATGGCAGCGACGCAGCCACGACATCCGGCCTACACGCGGGATCAGATCGCGGCGCGCATCGAGGAGCTCGGCCCCTGGTTCCACAATATGGAGTTGGCCCCCGGCCTCTACACCAACAACAGCCACTTCCTGGGCAACTACCCCACCCAGAAGTGGCAAATCATTGGCCGCCATATCCCCGCCGACCTGACCGGCAAAACCGTCCTGGACCTCGGCTGCAACGCCGGCTACCACAGCTTCGAGGTCAAGCGGCGCGGCGCTGAGCGCGTGCTGGGCCTGGATCATGACCCCCGCTACCTCGCCCAGGCCCGCTTCGCCGCCGAGGTGTTGGACCTCAATGTGGAGTTCCGCGAGATGGGCGTCTACGACCTGGAGCAGCTATGGGGCCAGCGCTGGGACTACGTGCTGTTCATGGGCGTCTTCTATCACCTGCGTCACCCCCTGCTGGCCCTCGACCTCATCTCGCCCCTGGTCGGCCAACGCCTGATCTTCCAATCCCTCACCCGCGGCCCCCGCGCCAGCGTCGAGGTAGCCTACGATTACCCCTTCGAGGAGACCGCCATCTTCAACCAGCCCGGCTTCCCCGCCATGTATTTCGTGGAGAACCTCTACGCCCACGACTGGACCAACTGGTGGATCCCCAACGAGGCCGGCATGACTGCCATGCTGCGCTCCATCGGCATGCGCATCGTGGAGCACCCCGAGATAGACATCTTCATCTGCGAACCACAGCCCCAGGACTCCGCCCCGCCCACCTAACCCGCTCCCCCCATCATCCACCCCGTGCCGCGATAGAGGACGCAGGATGTCACCTCATCTGGCCACGCCTGTGCCCTGCTCCGCGTCCGAGCCGCACACAATACCGGCTATAACTCTAGTTTCCGGTAAAGGGGTGGCAGCAGGGGACAGCCTTTGGTACAGTGCGGATGCTGAAACCGTGCTCAACCGAAGGAGGCTCCTGGTGCCCCACGCAGTGTAGCGCATGTTCACGTTGATCTGTGCCTTGGTCGCGCCCTTGCCGGTCGGGACGAACCTGGGCATGCTGCATCTACTGTGGATGCTGGTGAGTGGGCAGGTGCTGACCACGCGGGGAGCGGTGATCCCCGGCCTGAGCGCATGCGGTCTGTCCGAGCGGGCGGTGCGGCGGGCGTGGGCAGCATTGAGACAGGGAGACTGGGCGATCAGCCCCCTGCTGGCGCGGTGGCAGAGGCAGGTGCTGGCCGAGGGGCAGTGGCAGCCACAGACACATGGGGGCTACCACCCCGTGGCCGTGGACATGACCGCCTTCTGGCGACCCCGGTTGCAGAACTGTCCAACGACACACGACCACGCTCTCGGCGGGCAAGGCACTGCCCGCCATTCCTGTCGGTCTGATCGCTCGCGTGGGTCGGGTGGGGAGCCAACGGCTGGCCCTGCCGCTGGCTTTCGTGCGCGCGGACACAGCGGACCCCAGCGCCAGCGCACACACCCGCCTCGGGGGTGCGCGCCGCTGTGGCGCAGTGCGCGCCCACTGACGCGCTGGTGCTTGATGCCGGCTTCAGTGTGGCGCTGCTCCCCCGAGGAAGGAGCCACCCGCTACGTGGTGCGTCTGGCCAAGAACAGCACGTTCCGCCGCGCCACCCCGCCCGCCTATCAGGGACGCGGTCGGCCGCCCACACGCGGAGCGCTGGTCCGTCCGTTGGCCCGCAACGACAAAGGGCGGACCATCCCGGCCACCCCGCCCGATCGGGTGGAGACCTGGACCGCCGCTCTCGGTCGTACTGCGCGCGGAGTTCTGGGATGACCTGGTGCGCTCCGACGCGCCGGACGAGAGTCCCACCCTCACCGTGACCGCTCTCTACGATCCGCGCTATCGGGAGCCCCTGCTAGTGGGTTCCCCCCTGCCTCTCGCCGCGCCCGTGCTGCGCGCCTTCTACCCTGATCGCTGGCCCGTGGAGCAGCTGCCCTTGGCCGCCAAGCAGATGCTTGGCGCGGCCCGCCAGTTCGTTCATGCCCCCGAAACCTGTCAGCGCCTGCCCGAACTCGCCCTCCTTGCTGGAGCCGTGCTTTCCTATGGCGCGGCCACTGCTCCCGCCGTCCCAACCGGCTTCTGGGATCGCCGCCCCCAGCCCACCCCAGGCCGCCTGCGTCGCGCCCTGGCCCGCTGTCCTTTTCCGCACGACGTCCCCTTACCCGCCCGCCTACGCACAAAAGCCTCCCCGACGGAAGCGTCAGGTCTCAGACCGCAGGGGGGCGTCAGCCGGCGGTGGGCTGAGGGAGAGCAGTGGCCGGGGTGGTTAGGCCGCCTGGAGCAGCGCGCGCACCTCTCCCCAGCGCTCCTGAAACAGGCGGCGTTGGTCAGCGAGGGAGACAGCGTCGTTGACGTGGGTACGCGGGCGAAGATGATCACGGAGTTCGTCGTGGGCCGTGCAGAACCGGGCGGCAGCGTCGAAGGAACCGAACCCTCGCATGGGGTAGTAGCGTTGTTTGATGCCCCGATGGTCCTGTTCGATCCGGTTGTTCATGTACCGGCTGGTACGATGAGACACGTCGGGGCCGAGGGTCTCGCGCACCGCGCGGGGGTAGGAGTCATGGCCATCGGTGGTCACCTTCTCCGGCGCCTGCCCCACTGTCTTCAGCGCACAGGCAAAGAAGCGCTTGGCCGCCTCCATGTCGCGCGTCTTACTGAGCATGGTCTCGACCAGATTGCCGTCGGAATCGATCGCTCTATAGAGGTAGTGCCACCGCCCCGCCACCTTCACGTTCGTCTCGTCCACATGCCACTTCCGGCCCGCCTTGCCGCGCCGCCTGGCCTTCAGGCGCGCCGTGAGCAGAGGGGCGAAACGCTCCTCCCAGTCGCGTACCGTCTCATGGGTGAAGGTGAAGCCGCGGGTGAGGAACATCTCAGCCACGTTGCGCAGGCTCAGCTTGTACTGCAGACGCCACAGCACGACCAGCACGGCGATGTCGGTGGGGACTTGCAGATGATTGAAGGGTGTGCCCGTCCGCTCGTTGCAGGTCCGTCGGCAGGCGCGGCAGCGGAACATGCGGTACCCCAGTGTGGTCCGGCGGCGCATCTCAGTGGTGGTGGGGGCGGCGCAGTAGGGGCACGGCATGGTCGTTCTCCTCATTCAATGATCGTGTTATAGGATTAGGATACCGCAGCAGACACACCCTCTGCTCCCCGCGTACTGAAACCTGACGCATCCTCCTTTCATTAGCGTAGGCCTAGCGCGCAGAAGCGCTGGGGTAGGTCGTTCAGAGGGAGAGCGCTAGTCGCCGCTCCCCTGGTCAGCCGTGTGACCGGTGACTCGTGTCACGAGAGGATGAGCCGATCAGCTACGGGGACCCCAGCGGTTCTGCGCGCTTGGGTGGCGTCGCTGCTTATGTGCGATAATACAGCCAAGGAGGACACACACCCTATGGCAATGCAACAACACCCACAACAGCTGCGAGAACGGATCATCCAAGACCCGAATATTTTGGTCGGTAAACCGGTGGTAAAAGGAACACGCATCCCGGTAGAGTTGGTGTTGGCCAAGCTTGCCGCCAATCCCGATGTCCTGGAATTACTTGCCGACTACCCGAGACTGACGCTCGATGACGTGAAAGCCTGCCTGGCCTACGCGGAGCAGTTGGTTGAACAGCAACAGAAAGCGACTCATCCTGCCGCGCCTATCGTATGAAGTTCCTGCTGGATGAAAATGTCGAACATCGTGTTGCTACCTTCTTAACGACCGCTGGTCACAACGTGACGACCATCACCGACGACTATACGCCCGGCATGAGTGATCGTGCAGTATTGCAGCAGGCCGTAGCGGAAGGCCGGATTCTCATCACCAATGATCGTGACTTTGGCGAGTTGATCTTCAAAGAACAACTGCCTCATCGTGGCGTCATCTATTTTCGCTTGCCCTTGGACACGACTGCAACGGACAAGATTGGCCAGTTACAACGCCTCCTTACGACCCACTCCGCAGACCTTGGCGGGTTCATTGTCGTGCAACCAGACACTATGCGTATCCGCCCGCCGCATGCACCAGAAGCAGAGCGTGACTACGACTAGCAGGCTAGAGGGAAGCGGCAGGTTTCAGACCGCAGGGGGGCGTCAGGCGGCGGTGGGCTGAGGGAGAGCAGTGGCCGGGGTGGTTAGGCAGCCTGGAGCAGCGCGCACACCTCTCCCCAGCGCTCCTGGAACAGGCGGCGTTGGTCAGCGAGGGAGACAGCGTCGTTGACGTGGGTACGCGGGCGAAGATGATCACGTAGCTCGTCGTGGGCGGTGCAGAACCGGGCGGCGGAGTCAAAAGAACCGAACCCCCGCATGGGATAGTAACGCTGTTTGATGCCCCGATGGTCTTGTTCGATGCGGTTGTTCATATAACGACTGGTACGATGACACACGGCGGGGCCGAGGGTCTCGCGCACCGCACGGGGGTAGGAGTCGTGCCCATCGGTGGTCACCTTCTCCGGCGCCTGGCCCACTGTCTTGAGCGCGCAGGCAAAGAAGCGCTTGGCGGCCTCCATGTCGCGTGTCTTGCTGAGCATGGTCTCCACGAGGTTGCCCTCAGAGTCGATCGCTCTATAGAGGTAGCACCACCGCCCCTCCACCTTGACATAGGTTTCATCCACATGCCACTTGCGGCCCGCTTTGCCCCGCCGTCGGGCCTTCAGCCGCTCCGTGAGCAGGGGGGCGAGGCGCTCCTCCCACGCCGGCGCCGTCTCGTGGGTGAAGGTGAAGCCCCGCGTGAGAAACATCTCGGCCACATTGCGCAGACTGAGCTTATACTGCAAGCGCCACAGCACGACGAGCACGGCGATGTCAGTGGGTACCTGCAGATGGTTGAAGGGTGTGCCGGTGCGCTCGTTGCAGGTCCGCCGACAGGTGCGGTAGCGGAACATCCGGTAGCCCAAGGTGGTGCGGCGGCGCAGTTCGGTGGTTCTCGTGGCGGCACAGTGCGGGCACGACATCGTTCTTCTCCTCTCGCTTCAGGAACAGGATACCCTACCTGCCGCCTGCTCCGCATGCTGGGTACTGAAACCTGACGCTTCCATACTGGATGCCTCAAGCAGCCATCTCATCGAACAGCTCCAGGTAGCGCTCGGCCACCCGCCGCCAGCTCATCTCCGCCCCATAGACCGCCGCCTGCGCCTGCATGTGCTCCTTGAGACCGGGTGTGGCCAGGATCTGGTTTACGCAGTTGGCGATAGATTCCGGCGAACGGAACTCGGCCAGCAGCCCGCGCCCCTCGGCCAGCGCCTCCTGGGCGTACAGGTACGGTGTTGAAATAATCGCCTTGCCGCACCCCAGCGCGTAGGCCAGTGTGCCACTGGTAATCTGGTTGCGGTTCAGGTAGGGCGTGACGTACACGTCCGTCGCCTTGAGGTACTGCACCAACTCCGTCTGGGGCAGGAAGCGGTTGTTGAAGCGCACGTGCTTCTCCAGCTTCAGGTCATGCACCAACTCAAGCAGGTAGTTGCGGTAGTTCTCGCCCTGGTGGCGGCGCAGGTCGGGGTGCGTCGTGCCCAGCACCAGGTAGATCGTATTGGGGTGTTGCTCCAGAATCATCGGCATGGCCTGGATCACGTACTCCAGCCCCTTGCCCGGGCTGAGCAAGCCAAATGTGCTGATAATGGCGTCCTGGTGCAGCGCCCGCTTCAGGTGGCCGCCGCGCTTGGGTAGGGCAATGTTGGGCACACCGTGGGGGATCGTGCGCAGCTTGCTCGGCGGGGCGAACATGCCCACGTCGTTCTGCTCGGCCAGCCCATAATCCTCGGCCAGGATCATCGCCGCCATATTGACCATCACCACGCTGGCCGAGCTCAGCTCGTAGATCTCGCGCACCTTCTGGCGCAGGTTGTCGCCGGGGTTGGGCAGCACGGTGTGCAGCGTGACTACCGAGGGCTTCTTCAGCTCCCTCAGGAACGGGGCCAGGTGGTCGCGCGTCACCGCGCCATCGCGGAACTCCCCATAGAGGCCGAACTCGTGCTGCACGCTGACCAGCTTGACCGACTTCTGCTTGTTCAGATAGCGCGCCGCCTCAACATAGGTCTCAGGCAGGCCCTGATCAACCTCGAAGACCACCTTGCGGCTGTAGTCGTACTGCCCGTCGGGGTCGTTGATCGCCACGATCACGCTGGGCCGCTCCGGCCTGGCCTGGTCCACGCCGGTGGAGAGATCACGGGCAAAAGTGCCGACCCCGCACTCGCGCGGCACATAGCTGCTCAAAAAGGCGACGGCGCGTTCCGGCATCTTGGTTCTCCTCTCACTGTCGCCCCACTGTCTGCATTGTACCAGTGCGACGCCTATCCTCGTGGCCGCGCCCGCCGCCCAGCCGCGCCCACCGGCGCCTGCCGCGGCTGGGGCCACCTCCCCCTCGTGTTCGACAGCTCACGTTCTCTCATTCTCCCTCAGATGCACGCTTTATGCCAATTCTCGCCCCCCAGCTATTATAGAGAAGGTGTGCGCGCACGAGTCATTCTGGGCCGCTCTCACCCCCTACGCCGGCTACAGCCCGTGCCCCGTGATCGCCCACCACAGCAGCAGCCCGCCCAGCCCACCCAGTAGCAGCAGCGCGCGGGCCGCGCGGCCCGCGCTGGCGTGGCCCCCCGCGCCCGCCAGCAGGACGGTCAGCACGAGCACCCCGGCGCCGGCCACCCCTGCCACGATGCGCGCCGCCAGCCACCCACCACCCCGCCGCACCGCGACCCGTCGCCTGGGCTGGGCGCGGCGCACCCGGCGGCGGGCCGCCCGGTTAGGGGCCATCGGCGGCGTGCTCCGGCGCTCTGGCCTGCGCCAGTCCCAGCCACGCGGCCACCACCTGAGCGGTCCGCTCAAGCGTGCGGCGGCCATCCACCCACAGCACGGGCAGGCCCAACGCGGCGGCCTGATCGGCCACCCGCCGGGCGAAGGCGGCGTCGCGGGCCATCCAGTTGGCCCAGGCCCGCCCGGGGTCGCTGCATCCGCTCACCACCTCAGCCGTCCAGGCGCGCTGGGCGTAGTGGCGGCGCTGGAACTCCTCGGTAGGCACAACCCAGATGGCCCGCCGCCGCCCGCCCAGCAGCGCGGCCACCCGCTCGGGCAGCAGCGCCGTGCCCTCGACCAGCAGCGGGCCGCTGCCCAGGGTGACTAGCTCCTCGACGATCATGGGCAACTCCTCGCCGTAGGCTTGTAGCTCGTCGGCCACCATCGTCCCCACCTCGCCCAGCCAGATCTCATCGCAGGTGGCCGTTTGCCGCGCGTGCAGGCGCGGCTGCCCCTCGCCGTTGGCCCGTGCCTGCCGCCCGGCGTAGCCGTCGTCGCAGTGGTACGTGCCCAGGCCATAGCGGGCGGCCAGCAGCCGGGCCAGCGATGTCTTGCCCGCGCACGGTGAGCCCCCGATCCACCACATAGTGGCCAGCCGTGGGTCCACCCTGTCACCCCCTCACCGTTGGCCGCCCCGCCCGCGTAGCATCGTGGAGATCAGACCGCTGTTGTGTCCCGTCGGCGTTGGCGTGCCGCCGCCCGCATGACCCATCGGCCACCGTGCCCACGTCAGCCGAGCTACCTCTGGGCCTGGCCCCGCCCGCGTGGCACATCGCTTGCAGGCCCCCTACATGAGCCTGTCCCATCATAGTATAGGGCGCGTCTTGCCCACCCGCGCCCTCCGATGTCCGTCCAGATGGAGGCATGACCATCGCTCGTTACGTCAATGGTAGGCAGGGCTGGAGGAAGGGGAGCGCATGGACGAGATCGGCGGACTCCAGGATCTGCTGGCCGCCCTGCGGCGGGCCGGTTTCTCCGATCGCCGCGTGCTGGACGCTATCGCCGCCGTGCCCCGCGCCCGCTTTGTGCCTGCCCCGCAGCGCGGCTTGGCCTATGCCGACACCGCGCTGGCCATTGACCAGGGTCAAACCATCTCGCAGCCCTCCGTGGTGGCCATGATGACCCAAGCGCTGGCCCTCGCGCCGCACGAGCGCGTGCTGGAGATCGGCACCGGCTCAGGCTACCAAACCGCCGTGCTGGCCCAACTGGTCGGCCGGGTGGTCAGCGTAGAGCGCCACGCCGCCCTCTCGGCCGCCGCCGCCGCCGTACTGGCTGACCTAGGCTACCACACCGTGAACCTGCACGTGGGCGACGGCACCCTGGGCTGGCCTCAGGGCACCCCCTACGACGCGGTGATCGTCACCGCCGCTGGGCCACGGGTGCCCGACGCTTTGCTCGATCAGCTCTCCACCGCCGGCGGGCGGCTGGTCATGCCCGTGGGCAGCCGCGACCAGCAGAGCTTGCTGCTGGTGCGCCGCCAGGGCCAGCAGTGGACCGAGCGCGCCCTGGGCACCGTGCGCTTTGTGCCCCTGCTCGGCGCGCAGGGCTGGCCCGACCAATCCTGATTCCCACACAGCCTGCCGATGTGTAGGGCGCCCAACCCGCGGCCCGGCTCACCGCCGCCTGTGGCGCCTTCACCACTGGCGCCTGCCCCCCTATTGTTCACCCCGCCGCGCGAAGCCCTGGTTGAGCAGCGTGGTGACGCCGTCGTCGTCGTAGAACATCTGGCGCCACACGCCACCCGTGGCGGCCTGGTCGCTGACCTGATAGTAGTTGACCAGGATGCCCTCGCGCATCTCGGACACCGAGATCAGCCGCACTCCCGCCTGGTCGCACTCCCACCCCAGCGCCCGAAAGAAGTCTTCGTAGCCGGTCGGGCACAGCGTGGGCATCTTCACATAGTCAGGCAGCGGCGTGTGCGCCTCCTTGGACCGCTGGATCAGCGCGCTCACGTCTTCGCTGAGGAACTGCAGCCCCTCGGCGCGGGCGCTATCGGCGTGGGCCGTGGGAAAAGCGCGGGCCACGTAGCCGTCGGCCACCTCGCAGACCAGCACATTGCGGTAGATCTGCTCGTCGAAGTAGCGGCCAATCGCCCGTAATGCGTCCTGGTACGGCGGGCGGTCCCTGCCCTCGCCTTCGCTGTCCATACTCTGCCTCTGTCCTCCACTGCCCAGGCCCGCTCCAGCGCCCTGCCTCAGCGCCCTACCGTGCAGTATAGGCGGCGCTCCCCGCCCCAGTCAACGCCCTGGAAGCTCGGGAGCCTCCCCATCGGGGGTCGAGCACGACGCTCGGCGCCCCTGTGGGCAGAACAGGGGCGAAAGCGCTTTCGCCCCTGCATACCCGGCCCGGCTGGCGGTCAGGCTACCGCCGCTACGGTAGCCTTGGTCAGCGCCGCCTCCCACACCTCGCGGATGTCGTCAACGGGCACCACGGTCAGCTCGGCGCGCAGGTCCGCCGGCAGGTCGTCCAGGTCGGCGGCGTTGCGCTTGGGCAGGATCACCGTGCGCAGGCCGGCGCGGTGCGCCGCCAGCACTTTCTCCTTGACCCCGCCCACGGGCAATACCTTGCCGCGCAGGGTGATCTCGCCGGTCATCGCGACGTCGGAGCGCACCGCCCGGCCAGTCATCAGCGAGGCGATGGCCGTGGCCATGGTCACCCCCGCCGAGGGTCCGTCCTTGGGCACCGCCCCGGCGGGCACGTGCAGGTGCAGCACCGCGTCGCGCCAGGCCGATGTGTCCACGCCCAGTTCCTGGGTATAGGTGCGGGCGCAGGTCAGCGCGGCCTGGGCCGATTCCTTCATCACGTCGCCCAACTGGCCGGTCAGGATCAGCCGCTCCTCGCCGGGCACGGTGGCCGCCTCGATAAAGATGATGTCGCCGCCCACCGGTGTCCACACCAGACCGGTGGCCACGCCGGGCCGGTCGGTGCGCTCCGCCGCCTCGGCGTGGTAGGTCTGGCGGCCCAGGTAGTCGCCCACCTGCGCCGCCGTCACCGTGGCCGCGCCGTCCTGCGTCTTCTCGGCGAAGCGGCGGGCCACCTTGCGGCATACCGTGCCGATCTGCCGCTCCAGGCCGCGCACGCCGGCCTCGCGGGTATAGCCGCCGATGATCGCCCGCAACGCCCCCTCCTCCAGGGTCAGCTGCGCGGAGGTCAGGCCGTTGGCCCGCAGTTCCTTGGGCACCAGGTAGCGCGTGGCGATGTGTACCTTCTCCTCCTCGGTGTAGCCGGAGAGCTGCAGGATCTCCATGCGGTCGAGCAGCGGCGCGGGGATGGAGTCCATCGTGTTGGCCGTGGCGATGAACATCACCCGCGATAGGTCGAAGGGCACGTCCAGGTAGTTGTCCCGGAAGTCCTTGTTCTGCTCAGGGTCGAGCACCTCCAGCAGGGCCGACGAGGGGTCGCCCCGCCAGTCCGCGCCCACCTTGTCAATCTCGTCCAGCATGATCACCGGGTCGTTTGTCTCGGCGCGGCGCAGCGCCTGGATGAACCGGCCAGGCATGGCTCCAATGTAGGTGCGGCGGTGGCCGCGGATCTCCGATTCGTCGCGGATGCCGCCCAGGCTCATCCGGGTGAAGGTGCGGCCCAGCGCGCGGGCGATGCTGTGGCCCAGGCTGGTCTTGCCCACGCCGGGCGGCCCTACCAGGCACAGGATCGGCTCGCGCTGCGCCGGGTCGCCCGGCGTGGGCAGGGTCACCTCGCCCTCGGCGGCCAGCGCCGCCGCCTGATCCTGCTTCATCTTGCGCACGGCCAGGTACTCCAGGATACGGTCCTTGATCTTGTCCAGGCCGTAGTGGTCGGCGTTCAGGATCTCCTCGGCGGCGGCCACGTCTATCGTGCCGCTGGTGCCCTTGCTCCAGGGCAGTGAGATCATCCAATCCAGGTAGGTGCGGATCACCGAGTGCTCCGGCGACGCCGAGGACAGGCGTTCCATCCGCCCCAGCTCGCGGTCGGCCTCCTTGCGCGCCTCCGCTGGCAGCCCGGCGGCCTCGATGCGCTCGCGCAACTGGCCGATCTCGGCCTGCGTTTCGTCTTGCTCACCCAGCTCCTTCTGGATCGCCTTGAGCTGCTCGCGCAGGAAGTACTCGCGCTGCGCCTTGCCCATCTCCTCCTGGGCCTGACCCTGGATCTTCTGGCCCAGCTCCAACACCTCCAGCTCATGGGTCAGGATCGCCGATAGGGCCTCCAGCCGCCCGCGCACACTGGGCGCCTCCAGCAGAGCCTGCCGCTGGGCCATATCAATGCGCGGCAGGTAGCCGCCCACCAGGTAGCCTAGCTGGCGGGCGTCCTCAATGTTCATCGCCGCCGTAACCAGTTCCTCGGGGATCTGGGACAGCGTGGCCAGCCGCTGGAACTGGCCGACCACGTTGCGCTTGAGCGCCTCTACCTCCAGCGAGGTCTCCTCTATGTCGGGGTACTCCTCGACCCGCGCGGTCAGGTAGGGCGTGGTGAAGGTATAGGGACCCACGCGGATGCGCTGCAGGCCCTGCACGGCGATCATCATCGTGCCGTCGGGCCGGCGCAGCAGCTGTAGGATGCGCGCGGCCACGCCCACCGTGGCCAGCTCCTCCGGTGGTACCTGCTCCACCTCGACATTGGCCTGGCCGACCAGGCCGATCAGCCGCTCGCCGTGCATGGCGTCGTCAATCAGCTTGATCGAGCGCTCCTGCCCGATCAGCAGCGGCTGGGCGTGGAAGGGGAACACCACCTGCCCACGCAGGGGCAGGATGGGCAGCTCGGCGGGTAGCGGCGGCGCGGCCCTCACTTCGTCGGGGGCCTCGAGAACCTCGGCGGGCGGCGTGGTGGTCACCGGGACCGGCTCGCGCGCCTCAGGGGTTGTAGGCGCCTCAGGCGCCTCGGACGCCGGCGTGGCCGCCTCGGAGTCCAACTCCTCAGCCGCCTCGGAGATAGTGGGGACCTCGGGAGCGTCAATAGTGATGAGGTCCTGTCTGTCGTCGTTGTGCATTCTTAATCTCTCTGTCTCTCCCGGATCAGCCGGGCAGCTCTCTTTGGTCTCGTGCGGGTCGGCCAGGCCGCGCGTCGTCGGCCTGGTACGGTGTGGCTGCAACGGTCCGGGTGGGCTGTCGGGTCATCGTCCCCACTCCGTGTCCTGCCCCCTTTGCCCGTATCTGGAGCCATGGTGGCCACGGGTGGTGTCGGGACGTCCCGTGTGGGCGTCCCTTGTGGGCGCCCAGTCCATGGCGCGTGCTAGCTTACCGGCTGATCGCCGGTGGTGGGCAGTTGAATGGTCACGCTGGAGCGCTTCCTGGGCAGGGTCACGGTCAAAAACCCCTCCGCGCAGGCGGCGACCACGGCGTTGTGATCCACGCCGGCGGGCACCCGCACGGCCAACTGGAAGTCGCCATACATGATGCCGGCCATATGATAGGCCACCTGGGCGGCCTCGTGGACATGCGCTGGCGCGCGGCGTCCGCTGATGACCAGCCGGTCGGCGAACAGGTTGATATCAATCTCTTCCTCGCGCACCCCGGCCAGTTCCACGCGCACCACGTAGTGCTGCTCCGTCTCATACATATCCAGCGGGGGCCGCCAGGTGGCCAGGCGGCGGCCCGGTGTGCGGGTGGCCAGCCAGGTCTCCTGGAACAGGTCCTCCATCTCGTCGTCGCCAGCCTGGTGGGGCCGGTCCGTCATATAGGTGGTCGAGCGGTAGCGCAGGCGCATCGCGTGTGTTCATCCCTTCCGCCGGGTGGTCCGGCCTGATCAATCCTGGTCGTCGTGTCGGTGGCTGGCTCTGGATCGCCCCGCGCCAGCCTCTATAATCTGTGTTGGCCGTCCCTCGCGGGACACGCCAGCGCTAGGCCCTCTATCGTCTGTATCGTTCGTGTTGGCGGCACGGCGGCTATTAAACCGCCGCGCCCTCCTTTGTACCGCTGTGCAGCCGCAGCCGGCTCAACTGACCAAACAGCTCGCGCTCCTCATCGGAGAGGTTGGTTGGTAGCACGGCCTGCACCACCACCAGCAGGTCGCCCCGCTGGTCGGCGCGGCCGACCTGGGGCATGCCCTGGCCGCGCAGGCGGATCACCTGGTTGTTCTGTGTCTCGGCGGGCACCTTGACGGCTAGCTTTGTGCCCCGCGGCGTGGGCACGGTGATCTCACCGCCCAGCACCGCCGTGGTCAGCTCGACGGGCAGCTTGACCCGCACGTCGGCCCCCAGGCGCTCGAACAGCGGGTGGGGCAATAGCCGCACGATCAAGAACAGATCGCCCGGCTGACCCTTGCCCGTGGCCGGGGGCAGGCCCTGGCCGCTCAGGCGCACCCGCGCCCCATCGTCCACCCCGGCGGGGATGCGCGCCTCCAGGCGGCGGGCCTTGCCATCTGGCTGCTGCCACTGCAGCACCCGCAACGCGCCCGTGGCCGCCTCCTCAAGAGTGACCTCCACCTCGTGCTCAAGATCGCTGCCCCGGCTGGCTGGCATGCCCACCCCGCCGCGGCCCGCGCCGCCCTGCTGACCAAAAACAGAATAGAAAAAGTCTGAAAATGGCGCGCCCTCGCCAAACAGGTCGCGCATCTCGGCGTCCGACATGGTGCGCGTCTGCTGGCGGCCACCCATGCCAGCCCCAAACGGACCCGCCCCAGCGCCGCTGGGCGCCCCGGCCTGGTAGTCGCGCCACCGTGGCCCCAACTCATCGTAGAGCTTGCGCTTCTCCGGGTCGCTCAGCACCTCGTTGGCCTCGTTCAGGTCTTTGAACCGCTGCTCGGCCTTCTTGTCGCCAGGGTTCACGTCAGGGTGGTGCTGGCGGGCTAGTTTGCGAAAAGCGCTCTTGATCTCTTTCTCCGTGGCCGTTTTGCTCAGGCCCAGGATCGAATAGTAGTCTTTGTACTCCATCGCTGCCGACACCCCATCCGCACCATCTCCCCTCGTCAGAGAGACAGGTTATTAAAGGCGGTAGTAGCAAACTTGATAGTCCGCTTATCACGTTTATCATAACATATTCTGGCCCAGTCTGCTGGCCGGCGTGTGGTCCAGTTCCTGCCCCACCGATGGTAGCGGGAGCCGCTGGGGCTGGCCCGCGCGGCTGCCCGCAGCTAGTACACCTGAGCTGAAACAACCTGACGGTGTGCCCGCCCTCGCGCCCGATCCGGCCTGGACGCGGAGGCCGCCTACCGCCAGGTAACCTGGGCCGTGATGGACTGGTGTGGGCTGGCTATGGCCGGGCAGCCGTTGGCCCCGCCCACGGCGGGTCGTGTGTAGCGCCTGGGTGACAGGGCAGAGAGGAGGGGACGCGCGTGGCCGATTGCCTGGCGCGCCAGCGCTTTGCCGCCCTAATCGGCCAGCCGGAGGGGGCTATCCGCCTTGATCTGGCCGCGTTGCTGATCGCCCAGGAGGAGTACCCCCACCTGGACTGCGCGCGCTACCTCAACCGGCTGGATGTCATGGCTCTGGACGTGCGCGGCGCCCTGGCCGGGCGGGCCGACGCCCTCACCGTCGTCGCCGCGCTCAACCGCTACCTGTTCGATCAGCAGGGCTTTCATGGCGCCGCCGACTACGATGACCCCCGCGACAGCTACCTCAACGACGTGCTGGAGCGCCGCTCCGGCATCCCCATCAGCCTCTCCATCGTGTACATGGAGGTGGCTCGCCGGCTGGGCCTGACCCTCCACGGCGTCGGCGCGCCCGGTCACTTTCTGGTGCGCTACGATGGCCCCACCCCCGACAACGAGCCATTGCTGCTCGACCCGTTCAACGGTGGGACCGTGCTCTCGCTGGACGACTGCCGCCGCCGCTTTGCCGTCCTGTCCCACCCCGGCCGCCTTGCCCTGGATTACCTGGCCCCCGTGGGCGTGCCCTACATCCTGGCCCGCATGCTCACCAACCTCACCGCGCTCTACCTGCGCCAGGGCGACCACGCCCGCGCCCTGGCCGCCACCGACCGCCTGCTGCTGCTGCGGCCCACCGACCCGGCCCAACCGCGCAACCGCGCGGCCATCCACCTGGCCCGCAGCGACCTTGCCGCCGCCCTGCAAGACTTGCGTGGCTACCTCGCCCTGGCCCCTCACGCCCCCGACGCCCCCGCCGTGCGCGCCCAGGTGCAGGCTCTCTGGCGCCGCCTGGCCCTGCTCAACTAACCCACCCCTGTCTCCTCTCTCCTCCAGCACGACGACGAGGAAGCGTCCAACGTCAGCCCACGCAGCGGCGCTGAGCGCTATCTAGAAGCAAGCAGGAGCAGAGCTGCCCCCCGCTGGACGTGTCACGCGTCGTCCCGGTCTTGGCGCTCCTCGCGCTGAGCTTGGCGCGGACGTGGCGTCCCACTGCGCTTGACGTCGTGCCCGCGTGACGTTACTATATCCATAGCAGATATATCCACTATGGTTAGGGAGAAATAGTACAATGATGGGAGCGCCGATGTCGCCTGATCAGCCGATCCATGACCTGCCCGTGCCCATGACCCCCGCTGTCTTCCACATCCTACTCGCCCTCGCCGACGGGGAGCTCCATGGCTACGGGATCATGCAGGCGATCGCCACCTTTACCGACGGCACGATGCGCCTCGGGCCAGGCACGCTGTATCGCTCCATCAAAGCCATGCTCGCGAGTGGCCTGATCGCTGAGTCCGACGAGCGACCCGATCCCGCGCTTGACGACGAGCGTCGCCGCTACTACCGTCTCACGGAGGCCGGGTGGCCCGCCATGGCCTCCGAAGCCCAGCGTCTCAGCCGCCTCGTCGCCGTGGCCGGCGCCAAGACAGCCTTGCGCCTCCCCACGGGGACGGCGCCAGCCCAGGGGGAAGCGTGATGACACCACCCCACTCCCCCCGCTCCCCGCGCGTCGTGGCCCTGTCTGAAAGCGTGTATCGTTGGCTCCTCCACGCCTATCCCGGCCCGTTCCGCCGCGCCTACGGTCGGGAGATGGCCCAGGTCTTCCGGCAGACGTGCTGGGCCGCCCATGCGCGCGCCGGCGTGGGCGGCGTCGCCCTGCTGTGGCTCCCACTCCTCGGGGATGTGATCATCAACGCCGTACGTGAGCGGGTGACCACGCCGCGACGCAACGCTGAGATAGGAAGTGTCGTGCCGGGCGATGGACGAGGAGCGCGGGCGCTGTGGCTGGGCTGGACCGCCGCTGGGGCCGTCGCCTGGGGCGGCGGTCAGCTTGGGGCCATTCTGCTGCAGCGGGCGGTTGAGCGGTTTATCGGGCTCCAGATGGCTGGTGCGCGCCTCTCCGCCCTCGGCGATGTAGCAACCCAAGGGCTGCTGCTCGCCGTCGTTCAAGCATTGCTCATCCGCCGCTACGCGGGCCGTATCCGCTGGTGGGGCTGGGCGACGGCAGGGGCCGTCCTCCTGACCCTTGCCGCCGTGACCATTGGCATGCGCGGGGACATCACCGCGCAATCGAACACCTACCTGGTCATCCTCCTTGTCCAGGGTGCCCTGGTGGGCGGGGCGCAGTGGTTCGCCCTGCGGCGCCGGGTCGCCCGAGCAGGGTGGTGGGTTCTCGCCACCGCCCTCGGCTGGGCTGTCGGCGAGGGCGCGCGGATCCTCATGCTCCGCCTGTACTTTGACTACGTGTGGGCGGTGGCGTCTCCGTGGTTCTTCCCCGCGGTGTTTATCCTCGGGACCACACTTGGCGGGGCACTCTACGGGGCCCTCCTCGGCCGTCTCCTGGTGGCCTTGCTGCGCCAGACCACCCAGGCGGCGGACCTGCCAGCGTAGCGTAAGCAAACCGCCAGATGCGCCACCCAGCAATACCACCGCCATCACGACTGAAGAGGAGCGCTCTGATCGCCTACTGAGCAGCCCGGGTTGATTCTGCTCGCCCGTGTGCTGCCCACGCTGCCCGCGAGCAGGGTCAGACCGGGCGAGAGTTGGGCATCCCTCCCGGCGACGAACTCACGCTGCCCGGCGGCCGAGCGCCCCCCAGGCCAGGGGGCCTTCACCCGCCAGAGACACCGACGGCTTCCCACTCGATCGCCCGGGTTGTAGCGCCTGGCATAGTGGCCCATGTGCCCCGCGAATGTGAGTCTGGCCGCCCTGGTGTTTGCCCTGCTGGCCCTGCTGCTTTCCCAAGTGCCGCGCACGGCGGGCGCGGCGGCCGGCCCTGGCGGGCGCGTTGATGGCGCTGGCCTGGCTGATGGACGGCGCCAGCCGCGTCGCCAATGCCGGTTGGCTTGGGCGCCTCTCGCCTCTCTTCCTTGATGGGAGTGGGGATCAGGTAGAGGGGGAGATCGCCCGCTCTGTGGAGGAGCCGGGCCACGGATCACCGCGCTGCCCGCGGGCAAGGGAAAAGACAGCGTCCCCTGTGTCATCCACTCTCCTCAAGCGTCCTCCACGCGCCGGTAGAGAACCGGAAAGGCGCGTGTCCTCTCGTGATCCCTCTATACTGAACGTGATGGCTCCCGCACCGGTAGCTATAACCGGCTCTGTTGTGACCAGCTCAGCGCCCCCTCCTGTGTATGCGCGACGGCCATTGCCACAACGAGACCGACTCTGTCATGATGGACATGGCAGGGGATCACAGGTCGTGACCCACGCGTGAGGGAGAGCGCATGACGTCGCGTATGCCAGCACAGCGGACGCTTGCCGGGCAACCACCCCCGCCGCCGCGCCGTCCCAAGACGCTGGCCGAGCTCCCCGAGATGCCGGCGCCGCCGCTGGTGCGGCCCTGGGAACTGGCCGCCCTGGGGAGCCTGATCGTGCTCTGCGCGGCGTTGCGTGTTGTTCATCTGGATGCATTGCCCGTGTACACGGATGAGGCGCTCTACACACGGGCAGCGCAACTTGTGGGGACACATCCTGGCTGGGACACATGGCTCAGCGCCATGCGCTATGGAGGCGCCCCACCCCTCTTCTCGTGGCTGGCGGCGCCGCTGGTGCGCCTGTGGCCCGATCCGCTGCAGGCAGGCCGCCTGACCTCTGCCCTGATCGGCGTGGTGGCGCTGCTACCCACATGGGCAGTCGGCCGCATCGTGGGAGGCTCCATGGTCGGCCTGCTGGCGGCGCTACTCTACGCCGTCTGCCCCTTCACGCTGTTCTACAACCGCATGGCCGTCCTCGACGGCTTGGTGGCGACCTGCGGGGCCGCCGCCCTCTATAGCACGCTCCGCCTGCTGCGCCGGCCTGGTCCTGGCGCGGCCCTGGCTCTGGGGCTCTGTCTGGGAGCAGGGCTGCTCAGTAAGATCTTCGCCGCAGGTATGCTGCTGTTGCCCGTTCTGGCCGTGCTCCTTGTCCGACATGGACAGAGACGCGCCGTGGCTGGGGCGGCGCTCGGGGCCATCCTGCTGGGCCTGGCTCCCTTGCTAGGATTGCTGCTCGTGCCCCAGACAGGTGGTCTGCTGTTTGCCACCCATGGCCACCTGCGCCTCGGCCTGGACCACAACCGCGCCCTTCAGGATGTGCTGACGTATGTGTGGCCCATTATCACGCGCCAGCTGGGCATCTGGGTGGCCGCGTTGTGGCTGTACGTGACGCCGCCCGTGCTGGTCCTTGCCGTGCTGGGCCTCGGAGCGGCCCTGCGCGACGCGACGGGCCGCCTGGTGGGCCTCTGGGCGCTCCTGGGTGGACTGCCGCCGGCCTTGGTGCCCAATGTCTTTCTGGCCCCGCGCTACTTCGTCTATATCGCCGTCCCCATCGCCGTGCTGGCCGCACGCGGTCTGCTCCTCCTGATCACGGTCCTCCACGGCCGGCTCGTCCCACATCGGCGCCTCTGGCCGCTCCTCTGGTGCGCCGCCACTGTGGCCCTCACGCCCGCCATGGCCGCCGATGTGCTTCTGCTGCGTGTTCCCGCGCAAGCGCCGCTCCTTGCCTTCGACCGTTGGCAGTACGTGACCGGCTGGCCCTCGGGGTATGCGGTGCTGCGGGTCGTGGCTTATCTGCGGGCGCAAGCGCGCCACGGCGCCATCACTGTCGTCTGCGCGAACTACGACCCACCCCGCCTGCAACTCTCGCTCCTGCTGGGGCGTGACCCCGCGATCCGCCTGGGTATGGTGACTCTGGCCACCCTGCGGGCGCGGCGCATCGGCCCTGGTCAGCCCTTTCTGTTACAGGGAACCGACGGATCTACAGGGCATGAGCGCCAGTTCCGCGCCGCGGTAGGACACCCGGTGTTCCTCGTCGTGCTGCACTATCGCGGCCATGCGGTGCCCTCCGATGACCGTTACTTCCCTCATGACCTGCCGCTGTTATCCACGACCCCTGTCGTGCGCCAGGTGCTCCACGCGTCCAATGCAGCGCGTGGAGCAGCAGGGTATGGCTTCGCGCCCAGTAGCCTTGATGTGTATCGCCTCGGCGGTAGCTGAGGGATATCCCTGGGAGAGCACGCAGAAGTTAGGGGGCTTAACGCGCCTGTGAGGCACCAGCACCAGCACGATAGTACCAGTATTCGAGACCACATAAAAGTCGAGGGTAGCACCCATGGATAAGCGGTGCCCCGGTGGGTTGTTCGCGGTTCAGCACCTAGAGACGCTGTGCCAGGGGAGCGGGAATGCGGGAGACGAGCCTGCTGCTCCCCGACTTCTGAGTGCTCTCCTGAACCCGCAGAGCCACCTGCTGGCCGGTGCAGGAGTGAGCACCGGCCGCTCCACCTCTACGCGCTCCTCGGGCGTCACGTCCACTGTCGTGGGCTTCGGCCCCTCCATCAGTGCCTCCTCTATACTGCTGGGCGGCTCCTCTCCTCCCCCTAGTCTGCTACCGCCACCCTACTTCAGCCCGCCTGTACTAGAGGTACCCTAACCCAGCGAAGTCCTGGAGGATGACGTTGGCTCTGCGTTGCGCGTCAACATGTGGGGTTACGGCCATCCATTGCACGAGCATGCGCCTGAAAGTGTGTAGCGTATGGTCGAGGAAGTCATTCATGTCGAATGTATATGCCCATGCTCCAAGGTACGAGAATGCACGATCTTCTGTATCATCGTCCATCAAACTCGTGCGAGAGATCTCTCCAACTCCATGCTGGCTGCCAATGATGATATCAGGAAACTTAGCGCCGGGAAGGGCAGATTGCAGCCCGTGACGCTCATGATAGTCGTACAGATCGTCATACCATTTGTCTGCCGAGTCTTCTTCTGTATCCGCAAAGCTGCGACGCGTTAAGCGCCGAATCGCCTGAGCCAAGCTTTCACGCGGCAAGACAGAAGGATACCCATCAGCTGATGGGAGCGTGGTGTCACGTAGCGCGCTGTGATTAGCGGCAAACCACTGGGCTGGTTCAGCCAAGTCCCACTGAGTCTCAAATAACAAGACCCGTGGTGGAATCTCCAACGGCGGCAATGTTCCTTCCCGCAGGATGTAGATGGAGAAGCGCCCCCATGGCTGAAGGTGGGCACCGTTCCCTTCGGGATAGAGGTGATCGAGGAGTGCTACCTCAATACGCAGTTTGTTAATGACCGCCATTAAAACTGCCTGCTAATGAACTTGTTGTACTGTGCATTTGTGATTATTCCTTCCTTTCGCAGTGCTCTTAGAACATCCGTCGGAATCTGGTCTTTTTGTTCATCTGCGCCCTGAGACGGTAGCCGTGGTACTTGCCGGCATTATCGTACTTAAATTCGTAGAGCCCGCCATCGTGATAGCCATAGACTGCATCCCCATGCTGAATACCGTTGCTGAGGACCTCTTGAGCAGTTGCAGCATTGAGGTCCATCTCTGATCCGTGCCCCCCAGGAGCATGTTTCTCGCCCGGCTTTATTGATTGCACGTCAAACACCCGATCACAATTATGGACGAGCACGCGCGCGGAGCCGACGAAGAAGGTGTGATCCCTAGCCACGGTGAGGGTATACACCACAGCCGTGCCCACATGATAGCGCACTCCCACCACCACTGCGTCCACACCGCGCGCGGAGCGCAGGTGGTCACCGGGGTGTAACTGCCCCGCCTCCAACCAACCTGGTCCCACGAAGCGCAGGCCACTGTCCACCCAGAAGGAGTGATCGGCCGTAACCGTGATCACACTGCCATCACGCAGTTCGACGGCCAGCAGGGGTGAGACGGGGTCCGCGAGCACCGCCTGCACCGGCTCCGCCTCCACCTTGCCGGTCTGGGGGTCTTCAGAGAGCACCAGCTGGCCCACGTGCAGGCGCTGGATCGGTTGCAGGCCGTCAGGGGTAGCGACCAGCGTGTCCGCCGCGAAGCAGGCCGTTTTGCACAGCCGGGCGGCCGTCTTGCCAAAGCGGGTGGCCAACTTGTCCGTGATCGCCGCCTTGAGCGCATCGTAGGGCAGCCGCACGCCCAGCTTCTCGGCGATCTTGGCCACGCCCTTGG
>JAABUM010002044.1_pt1 | contig 28314 bp, 30 predicted proteins | sample 5559161 | NCBI WGS metagenome assembly JAABUM01 (sample SAMN10711868, study PRJNA513369) | rock metagenome | isolation source: Antarctica rocks | place: Antarctica: Victoria Land, Siegfried Peak nord
AAACCAGCTGCGTGGTTTTAAAGCCGTTCTCAGAAGAGGTGCAGCATTCGGACAGCGGGGCTTGCGCCCTCTTCCAATCAGGGATTGATAACAATTGGAAGAGGGCGCAAGCCCCGCTTGATGCAACTTCCACGAGACACGTATTACAAGGAATGGATCAAATTAAAAGGCGAAACAAACGCGCGTTCATCGCTGGCCGCGCAGTTGGCGCACGATGAAGCGATCCAACCCCTCATAGTCGCGGTTCCGCCGGAATTCCTCGATTTGCGCGCGATCAATCGAATGGGACAACTCCACCAAGTTTAGAAAAATCTCCTTCGAGTTTTGCAAATGGCGCCACGAATCGGGGCTTTTCTGGGTGCGCATCGCTTTCACGTCCAGGCCCACGACTTCGCCGTTTTGTCCGAAGCCGCTCCGCACCAGCACATCGACTTGATTCCATGCGCGGCGCAAATCGACTGAGCCGAAGGTTTTGTCCTGGTCGTATTTGAGGCCGTTCTGGTCGTTGAGGTGAACGCCCCACAGCTTCTTCTGAAACAGCGCAAAGGCGAAATCATCGGACGGATCGACGCCCAGCAAAATCGAGTGCGCCGATTCGATCAGCACGCCGACCCGCTGCGGCGCGTTCGTTTGATTGGCGAAAGCGAGAAAGTGACCGGGCGTGGGCAGATACATCGCGTCCATCGGCTCGTTGGGCTTCATCTCGCCTAAAATCTGGATTTCCGGCCCGTATTCGAGCAACGCGTTCGTCCACTCTAACATCCGCTCCAACGAGGCAACGGCGTCTTTGGATTCGCGGATATACGTGCCTTCGCGCGCGGGCCACCACACGAACTTGGTCGTGCCAAGCGCGCGCGCCACGTCAATGGCCCGCTTGCCGCGATCCAAGGCCCACGAACGATCCGAGGCCGAGTTGCTGGTGACCGGGCCATCGATGCCGCGCGCATCTTCCCATAAACGCGGGGCGACGAACTCGGCCTGGAAGCCGTGATCGTCGAGCATCGCTTTGATTTGTCCGGCGCGGTGTTCGCGTTCGGAAGAGGAAGCGTCGTCGGGCACGGCATCGTCATCGTGGAACTGGATAAAGTCGAAGCCAAGCGACTTGAAAATCTCCAGCTTTTCGGCGAAGGGCAGTTCGCCTCGCACCGGCGGGCCAAACGGGTCGGCGCCCGCGTGCAAATTCCACGGGCCAACCGAAAATCGGAAATCCTGCGTTGAAGAGATGGTGTTCATGGCGTTTGCTCAAGCTTTTTCCAAGCGCATCGTTGGTTTGCGTCCACTTGGAAATGGTGTTCATGGCGTTGGTCAAGAAGTGCTTTCAAAGCACCGGATTGGGACAGGAGCCGCTGGTTTGCCAGCCGTTCAAGTTGGCGAGCGTGGTCTGGGCGATGTTGTCGAGCGCCTCGCGCGTGAAAAACGCTTGATGGCCCGTCACCAGCACGTTGGGAAACGAAATCAAGCGGGCGAACAACTCGTCGGCGCGCGCCTCGGTGGAGCGATCTTCAAAGAAAAGCGCGCTTTCGTTTTCGTAAACATCCAGTCCAAGCGCACCCAATTGGCCGCTTTCCAAAGCCTCGATCGCGGCGCGCGTGTCAACTAGAGCGCCACGCGAAGTGTTGATCAAAAAAGCGCCGCGCTTCATCGTTGAAAGCGTTTGCGAGTTGATGAGATGAAGTGTTTGCGGCAGGAGCGGACAGTGAAGCGACACGATGTCAGAGTGCGCCAGCAGTTCGGGCAACTCGACCAGGTGCGCGTCCAGGGTTTCAAGTTCAGGAGGAGGAAACGGGTCGCAGCACAGCACGCGGCACCCAAAACCCAGCGCGATGCGAATCATGCACATCCCGATTTTGCCGGTGCCCACCACGCCGAAGGTTTTACCGTAAAGGTCGAAGCCGAGCAATCCTTCCAAAGCGAAGTTGTTGTTTTCGATGCGCGCGCGGGCGTGCTGCGTTTGGCGGTTGAGAGTTTGAAGCAGTGCAACGGCGTGTTCGGCGACGGCGTGCGGCGAATAGGCCGGAACGCGCCCGACTCCCAAACCGAGTTCGCGCGCGGCGTCGAGGTCAACGCGATCAAAGCCCGCGCAGCGCATAGCGATGAACTTCGTGCCACCGCTCGCCAAGATTTCCAGCGTTTGACGACCTAAATCGTCGTTGACAAAAGCGCACACCGCCTCGTGCCCCGCAGCTAAGGGCGCAGTTTGAGGTGACAAACGCGGCTCGAAGAAACTCCACCCGTGCTCGTGTGCGCCGTCAGCGGCTTCAAAAGAGCGCTGGTCATAAGGCTTGGTCGAAAAGGAAGCGACTTTCATGGTTTGAGATTATGCGGGCAGGAATCGCAACGCTCGTTCGGCAAATGGATAACAAGGGTCGTTAACCCAAGTTGCCACCGATTAGGAGCGAGCAACTTCGACCGGAAGAACAAAACGCAGGATACAATCACGACGATTTACTGTGCGCGCGGATACCTGAGCCGCTTTGGACGCGCAAGATGACAGGCAGAGCCGCTACAGCCAAGCCGAAGTGAAGTTAGGCGGCTACCAGTCCAGAAAGAAACGCTACTTCTACGGCTTCAAGGTGCATCTGCTCTTCACAGCGAAGAGTCAGCCAGTCGAGTTCTTGCTCAACGAGGGTTCGCGTCACATCTCGAAGGCTTGAAGCGGTTGCCTCTGGATGTGATATCGAGCTAATGTTAAAACCATTGAATTCAGTGGTTGAATCATGAGACAATGGCTTTGTGACTGGTCATACCATTTCCGTTGGCAGGCGCTTACCCTTACTGCCTTTGCTGCGGCAACAGGGCGAGCAACCGCGCAACAATCCCCCACTTCTACTCTTTCTGGCCACGCTTCCAAGAGGAAGTTGTATGGAAGAGGGCACTTTGAGAGCAGAACCTGGCTACGCTTGTTCGATTTCAAGAAGTTGAAGTGGTTGCCCCTCAGCAGACCAACTTCCCTGAGGATATGACCTGAGAAGGCATTGTCTACAGAACGGCCTTCAGGTTGCAACCGCCGTAAGCGAGCGGGAGACGAGGCAACACTTCCTCGACCGCCAAAGGGTCATCATGAACAAAGTTTGGTTTATTACGGGAACATCCAAAGGTTTCGGACGCATCTGGACATAGGCCGCGCTGGAACGCGGCGACCAAGTCGTCGCCACTGCGCGCAGCGTCGAAAGCCTGAACGACTTCAACGAAAAATACGGCGAGCGGGTGCTGACTTTGGCGCTCGATGTCACCGACAAGGCCGCCGTGAATGAGGCCATCAAGCGGGGGCACGAGAAGTTTGGTCGCCTTGATGTTGTAATCAACAACGCGGGCTACGGGCAGTTCGGCGCTGTCGAAGAACTAAGCGAACAAGAAGCGCGCGACCAGATGGAAACCAACTTGTTCGGCGCGCTGTGGGTCACGCAGGCGGCACTCCCCCTCATGCGCGAACAAGGAAGCGGACACATCATCCAGGTATCGAGCATCGGCGGCGTGAACGCCTTCACTTCGGTGGGCATCTACCACGCGAGCAAGTGGGCACTGGAAGGCATCAGCCAATCGCTGTCTCTGGAAGTCAAGGACAAGGGCATTCACGTCACGCTCGTCGAACCCATCGGCTACACGACCGACTGGGTGTGCCGCACCGCATCCATAATCCAGGCCAAATCCCCTTGCACTTCGTCGAAGTGCAAGGGGGTTCCTACTTGGAAGAAGATGACATCATGCGCCTCGACGATCAATACGGACGAAATTAATGACAGAAGCAAATTTTCCTGGCTGATCCTTGGTTGCTTTCGGGTTAACCTCCTCCGTTACGAGAAAAACCAATCCCTGGCACACCACAACTCATTAATGGAACCTACGTGCCTCGTCTTACATACCCTTTATGAAAACCGCGTTATTGACAGGCATCACCGGACAGGACGGCTCGTATCTGGCCGAACTTCTGCTCGCCAAGGGCTACTGCGTTCACGGCGTGGTGCGCCGCTCTTCGACTTCCAACACCAACCGCATTGACTACCTGTGCGGTGAAGACGGGAACCCCAATCTTCATCTGCACTACGGCGATCTGTCCGACTCCATCGCGCTCTCCCGGCTCATCAACACACTCGCACCCGACGAGGTTTACAATCTGGGCGCCCAGTCGCACGTCAAAGTCTCCTGGGATCAGGCCGAATACACAGCCGATGTCACGGGCACGGGCGTTTTGCGTCTGCTCGAAGCCATCCGCGACCATCAGGAACGCACGGGCAAGCGCATCCGCTTCTACCAGGCTTCGAGTTCCGAAATGTTCGGCTCGATGCCCGCGCCCCAGTCGCTCGACACGCCCTTTCACCCGCGCTCGCCCTACGCCTGCGCCAAGGTCTACGGCTTCTTCCAAACCCAGAACCACCGCGAAAGCTACGACATCTTCGCTTGCAACGGCATCCTGTTCAACCACGAGTCCAGCCGTCGGGGCGAGGCGTTTGTGACGCGCAAGATCACCCGCGCCGCCACGCGCATCAAGATGGGCTTGCAAAAGAAGCTGCTGCTCGGCAACCTCGACGCCCGGCGCGATTGGGGACACGCGCGCGATTACGTCGAAGCCATGCACCTGATGTTGCAACAAGACGTGCCCCGCGATTACGTCATCGCAACGGGCCACGCCTATTCGGTGCGCCAGTTCGCCGAGAAAGCCTTCGCTTTGCTCGACCTCGACTGGCAAGAATGGGTCGAAGTCAATGCCCGCTACATTCGCGTGGCCGATGTCGAGCACCTGCTGGGCGACCCGCAAAACACCTTTGACGCGCTCGGCTGGCGGCCCCAAACTTCCTTTGACCAACTCGTCCAAGAAATGGTCGAAGCCGACCTCGAACTGGCCAAACGCGAGCGCGTGCTGGCCGATGCGGGACTGGCCCACTCGCTTCCTGGTGTGGGAAGCGACTGAAACTTCCAAAACAGGAGATCGAGAGATGGAAGACGTTGTGAACCAACACTCTGCCCCTTCCAACTCTCCTGTCATCCCTCTGTCTTAACTATGGATCGCACTCTCAAAGTTTATGTGGCGGGCCATCGCGGGTTAGTTGGCCGAGCGCTTTTGCGGCGTTTGGAGAGCGCCGGAATGGAGCGCATCATCACGCGCTCGTCAACTGAACTGGATTTGCGCGACCAGAGTGCAACGCGCGCTTTTTTCGAGCAGGAGCGCCCAGACATCGTGATTCTGGCGGCGGCGCGCGTGGGCGGCATCGCGGCTAACGCCAAACATCCAGCGCAGTTCATCCTCGACAACTTGCAAATCGCGGCCAACGTCATCGAAGCGGCGCACCAAAACGGCGCGCGCAAGTTGCTCAACCTGGGATCGAGTTGCATCTACCCCAAGATGGCGCCGCAACCCCTGCGCGAAGACTCTCTTTTGACTGGCCCACTCGAGCCCACCAACCGCGCTTACGCGGTCGCCAAAATCGCGGCCATTGAACTCTGCGACTCCTTCCGCGCGCAGTATGGCAGTGACTTTATCTCGGCCATGCCCACCAACTTGTATGGGATAGGTGACAACTTCGACCTCACCTCCTCGCACGTGCTGCCCGCCTTGATGCGCAAAATGCACGAGGCCAAACACGCCGGCGCGCAAAGCGTGCACGTGTGGGGTAGCGGCACACCCCGGCGCGAGTTTTTGCACTGCGATGACCTCGCCGAGGCCTGCCTGTTTCTCTTAGACCACTTCAGCGAGAGCGGCCCCATCAACGTCGGCACCGGGCGCGATTCGTCTATCCGCGAGCTTTGCGAACTCATCGCCGACATAGTGGGCTTTCGCGGCAAGTTAGAGTTCGACCCCGCGCAGCCCGATGGCACGCCGCGCAAGTTGCTCGACGTCTCGCGCCTGCACAACGCGGGCTGGAGCGCGCGCATCGGGTTGCGCGAGGGCATCGAATCGACCTATCGCTGGTTTCTCGAACACCAACACGAATTGACCCGGCGCGCCCACTAAACGGTTTTGTATAACGGAATAAACGTAGCCTGCGTTACGGGGAACCACCCATATCCCCATGCCTCATCCAGCCATTGCAAAAAACAGCTCTGCGTCGTTGATATGGCGTGCGCTCCCCTGCAGGCACACCGGGATCAGCCCCGTTACGGCGAAAATCTTCGACAAAGGAATAAAGGCCATTGAGCCGAACCCCTTTTGCAGGCCGATCCATTTCAGCAATTAATTGCCAATCCGCGGGGTATCCTTCGGCGAGCTTAGCGAAATAAACTTTGTAGATCGTTCTGTCATCTACTACTTCTGTATCAATGTAGAATTGAAACTTATCGCCTTGTTTCCAATCGTAAGACAGGCGGGCCGAGATTCCCACACCCTCGCCACCGAAGGGCACTGCTTGCACATCGGTTCCAGTCCTCAAAGAGCGAGCCTGAGACAATAGGGGCACTTGCGAGCGTATCGCCTTTCTTGTGTCGTCCCACAGCGAGAAAATCACCATTCCTTTGTTGTTGCCAAGGTCTTGGATCCCACAATACCCACCACTAAATCCAATCGCCATAAAATAGTTGCTTGAATGGGTTTCTGCGATCTCAACTTCATTGTAAAAAGAAGTGACCTCTCCGCCCGTCTCATACCGCAAATGCACTGAGCGAGCATCTCTGCCAAATTCTTTATCAACTGTCCACTGCGAACTCCACCAGTGCAAGGGGGAGCGACGCGCTTCTGCTGGCGCCAAATACAACGAGAGGAGCGCTCGAAGAGGCGCGTAAAGAAACCGTGGCGCGTCCGCAAAAAGGGCGAAAGGAGTAAGACGGCTTCAAGGGGGTCTGGCACCCGTCAGGGTGAATTTGCTGGCAGGTCAGGAGAGCTATGGCAGAGAATCCTTCGATGTTTTAACGTGCCCAGTTTGACTGAAAATGTGGGGACTTCTTGATTTGGTCGTCGAATGCCAAAACTTCAGCAGATTTGCCTCCTACGATCTTCTCTGTTGATTGCTTATCCGAACAATTTCCGGTCGAACGCGCGGTAGTTGATCGCCTCGGCGACGTGGTGCATCTCGATGCTTTGCGCCCCTTCCAGGTCAGCAATCGTTCGACTCACTTTCAGCGTTCTGTCATACCCGCGCCCAGACAGGTTGAACTGCGCAATCGCCGCTTTGAGCAACTCTTTCGTCCCCGCGTCCATCTCGCAGAACTCGTGCATCGCCTTCGACCCCGTCCCCGCGTTGCACGTCACCCCCAGTTCTTTCATGCGCGCCGTTTGTTTCTCCCGCGCCGCCACGACGCGGCGTCTCACCCCAGCCGAGCTTTCGACACTGCGCTTGCTCATCAGTTCATCGCTCGACAGTCTGGGCACCTCGATGTGGATGTCAATGCGATCCAGCAACGGGCCGCTGATCTTCGTGAGGTGTCTACGAATTTGCGGGGCCGTGCGGGTGCAGTGCGGGGCCTGTCCGTTTGCGTCCGTTTTCATTCCGCATAGCAGATGGCCGCAGGGACAGCGCTTCCGACGTCTTGCCGTGCCACGGATGCCAGATCGCGCGCGTGCAACCCGCGAACTCCCCGCCCGGCCCGAGCGCAATTTCGAGCGCCAGTTTTAGCGCATCCAATGTGCGCCGGAGCGCCCGGTGGTCGCAACCGAACAATTCGCGCCTTCGCCCATCGTCGCTCAAACCGTAGAAGCGCAGCACTTGAAGGAGCGCGGCGCTTTTGTCGCCAAACATCGCGTCCAATGCGCCGTGGAACTCCGCCGCGCTCATTTGCCCCAGCGTTTCTCGGAGAGGGTGCGGCGGAGCGACCTCAAACGAAGCGACCGGTTCATCACACCCGCACATCTGACACTGCGCCCCTCATCCTGTGCGGCCTTCCTCGGCCCGCGTAGGCATTTTTCCTTGGCCTCTTGTGCGTTGGCGTGGCATTAGGCGCCGTTCGTCGGCTCAACTGACAGGTGGCACTTGTGGAATACGGCCCGCTAATCTTCGCAAGGTAGCGGCGTATGGGGGTGGAAACGCAGGACTTGAACTTGGAGTTCTCGCCGAACCCGCCAACAGCCTTTGCTCGAACATCTGCGCTTCTTCCCGGCGAATGAAATTCTTCTCACGCGGGCGCCTTATTTGTTGGCGAAAAGTGTGTTAATAGAGCCGGGACTCCTGCTTTCAGGAGAAGGCCCAAACACTTTTTTCAGGTTTGAATCAGGTCATGGCAACAGCTTGCGATTCCCTATTTCTCGCTTTTTAAAAAGAAAGAGTGACTTCTTCCCCAGAGTGACCATGCAAACATTCTCTGACGCGCCTCCGGCTTCCTCTTCTGCCCCTCTGGTGTCGGTGATCATGCCGGCCTACAACGCGGCGGCGTTCATCGAACAGGCATTGGAATCGGCGCTGGCGCAAACCTATTCTCATATAGAAGTCGTCGTCGTGGATGATGGCTCGCAGGACGACACTGCCGCGATAGTTGAAAAAATCGCGCGGCGCGATTCGCGTGTTTGCCTCCTGCGCCAACGCAACGCGGGCGTGGCTGCCGCGCGCAACCGGGCTCTTTCCGTCTCGGACGGCGAGTTCATCGCTCCCCTGGACGCCGATGATGTGTGGATGCCCGACAAAATCGAGCGGCAGGTCGAAGCGATGATGCAGGGCGGGCCGCGAGTTGGACTTGTTTATTCGTGGTGGATCAGCATCGACGAAGAAAACCGCGTTCTCACGCCCGGCGCGCACTGGGATGTCCAGGGGCAGGCGTTCTCGGCCCTGCTGTTTTGCAACTTCATCGGCAACGCCAGCGTGCCTCTGTTTCGCCGCGAAGCGTTAGAGCAGGTCGGCGGCTACAACTGTGATTTGCGCGCGCAAAAAGCGCAGGGCTGCGAAGATTGGGAACTGTCGCTTCGCGTGGCCGAGCAGTTCGAAGTGCGTTGCGCCCCGGGTTATCTGTGCTGCTACCGCGACGTGGCCGACAGCATGGCCAAAAACTGCGCGCAGATGGCGAAGTCACACGAGTTGGTTCTGCACGCTATGCGCGGGCGCCAACCGGACATCGCGCCGGAAGTTTTTCGTTGGTCGCGCGGCTTGCTTTTGTTGTGGTTGCTGGGATTGAGCTACAACGCGGGCAACTATCGCGGCGCTTTGCTTTGGAGCCGCCGTTTGTTTCGCGCCGACCCGCTCGCCGCGACCTCGCCCTGGGTGTTGCAAACGACGCTGCGCAGCCTGCTTTGGAGCCTTGCCAACCCCCTGACCCGCTTTGTGTGGAAGGATCGCGGCGACTACGTGCGCTTTAAAAGCGTAAAAATGCCCGTCCCGCGCCTGGATTTGTCTCAGTTCGATGCGCAAAGCGCCGCGCTCGCGCCGCTTGCGATGTGGAATCCGGGCGAGCGGTGGCATTTTTACGACTTTATGTGCCTTCGTCGCTGGTCTTGTCTGACCTCGAACACTCATGACTCTGGTCGCGCCAAATCGCCGTCTTGGTTTTTGCGAGGGCACAGGCGCACAGAAACAGGCGAACCGGCGCACATGTCGCCGCTGCCCGAAGGAGCGCGATAACCCCGTGAAAGGCTTCCACAAAGAACTCCAGGTTTTCCGACTTTTGCGCCCGCTTTTGCGCTGGTATCCCTGGGCTATTCCGACCATCATCGCCCTGGGCGTGTTGTCGTCGCTGGCCGAAGGGCTGGGCGTCAGCTTGTTCGTGCCGTTTCTGCAAACCTTCAATTCGAGCGGCGCGGGTGCTGGTCTTGGGGGTGGAAACGTCCTGGTGGACGCGCTGGGCCACTTGTTCGGGCGCATTCCGGCGTCGCAGCGCCTGTCGGTGGTGGCGGCGAGCATCTTCGGCAGCATTTTGCTGAAAGCGATTTTGTCCTATGGCCACACCATGCTTTACAGTTGGGTGGACGCGCGCATCGGACACCGAATGCGGGCTGGCATCTTCGACCGCTTGCTGTGGGTTTCCTTTCGCTTTCTCGAAAAAGACCAGACCGGCAAGCTGTTCAACACCCTCACCACCGAAACGTGGCGCGCGGGTTCGGCGATTTCGACGCTCATCAACCTCGTCATCACGCTTTGCACGCTTGGCGTTTACCTCACGCTGTTGCTTTTGCTTTCGTGGCAGCTCACGCTGTTGGTCGGGGTCGTGATGGTGGCGATTTCGCTCGTCGTGAAGTTGCTCACGCGGCGGGCCGAAGAATTGGGGCGCAGGGCCACTCTTGTCAACGGGCAACTGGCCGAGCGCATGGTCGAAGGGTTGTGGGGCATGAAAGTCATCCGCACTTTTAGCCGCGAACGCGCCGAGCAAGCCCGCTTCGACGCCATTTCCGACGACGTGGGCACCACGTTTATGCGGCTCAGTTTGCTGGGCGCGGCGGTCAACCCCATCTATGAAGTGCTGACCGCCGCACTGCTGGTGTTCATTCTGCTCAGCACCTTGCGCACGCCCGCCGATTTGCCACTCGTGTTGGTGTTCATCCTCGTGCTGTATCGCTTGCAACCGCGCATCAAAGCCGTTGATGAAGGGCGGTTGCATCTGGTTTCGCTGTCTTCTGCGGTTGAAGAAGTAACTTCCCTGTTGTCGCGCGACAACAAGCCGTTCCTGCCGGTTGGCCACATTCCATTCGGGGGTTTGCGCGAGGGAATCACCTTTCAAAACGTCGCTTTCTCTTACGATGTCGAGGAGCAACCGGCACTGCGCGACGTGTCCTTTGAAATCAAAGCCGGACAAACGACGGCGCTCGTCGGGCCTTCGGGCGCGGGAAAGTCCACCATCATTGATTTGCTGTTGCGCTTTTACGACCCGACAAATGGCGAGGTTCTTCTCGACGGCGAAAAGTTGCGCGACATCGACCTTTCGACCTGGCGCTCGCGTGTGGCGTTGGTTTCTCAAGACGTGTTTTTGTTCAACACCACGATGGGCCAGAACATCGCCTATGGCAAGCCCGACGCTTCGATGGAAGAGATCATCGCGGCGGCGAAACAGGCCGACGCGCACGACTTCATCTCGCAGATGCCCCAAGGCTACGACACGCCCGTTGGCGATCACGGCGTGCGCTTGTCGGGCGGACAAAAGCAGCGCTTGACGCTCGCTCGCGCCATCGTGTGCGATCCCGAAGTGCTCATCTTAGATGAAGCGACGAACGCGCTCGACTCTATTTCCGAACACGAAATCCAAACAGCAATCGACCGCCTGAGCGGAACACGAACCATCGTGCTCATCGCGCACCGGTTGGCGACGATTGAGCGCGCCGACCACATCATTGTTCTCGAAGCGGGCCGCGTGCGCGAACAGGGCGGATTCGAAGAACTCGCGCGCGGCGACGGCTTGTTTGCGCGCTTGTATCACCTGCAAAACCGCCGCGCTCTGCACGCCATCGCAACCAGTGCTATCGAAGCGCCTCCCGTTCGCTCATCCGCGCCCGCGCTTGGCGCGCTCTCACCTGATCATGCCTTATCAAATCGTTGAAATTGAAGCGACCGGGCCGCTTTCTCCAGTTGTCCTTAGCCCCCGCGAAAATGGCGTCGCCGTGTTGCTGCGGCGCCGGGGTCGCCCGGTTGCGTTCTGGATGCAGTCACTGCGCCGGGGAACTCGCATCGAAGAGGAGGAAATGTCGCGTCTGATTGCCGAAAAAGCGGGCGAAAAACTGCTCGCCGAAAACATCCGCGAAGAACTGCGCGCGCTCGCGCCGCCATCAGAGCAGGATTCGGATGCGCTGCCTTCGGTGTGCATCGCGGTTTGCACCAAAGATCGCCCGCAAATGTTGGAGCGCTGCGTGCGCTCGATTCTCGCTTTAGATCGCGGCGACAAAGCAACGCGCGTCGAGATTCTGGTGGTGGACAACGCGCCCTGCGACGAAGCGACGCGCCAAGTCGTGGATTCTCTTCCAGGTGTTCGTTATGCGCGCGAACCGAAGCCGGGCCTGGATTTCGCGCGCAACTGCGCTTTGCGCGAATGCCGTAGCGACTTGCTGGCCTTTCTCGATGACGATGTGGTCGCTGACCGGGGCTGGCTGCTGGGATTGGTCGAAGCGTGGCGCGAAAACCCCGACGCGGGCGCGTTCACCGGTTTGGTTTTGCCGCTGGAACTGGGGTCGCGCGCGCAGATTTTGTTTGAAAGCTGCGGCGGTTTCGGGCGCGGTTTTGAAAAAATCCGCTATGGCCAGACGCGTCCCAGCAACCCGCTTTATCCGTGCGGCGCGGGAATGTTTGGCGCGGGCGCGAACATGATCGTGCGCAGGGATGTTTTGCTGCAACTGAACGGCTTCGACGAGGCGCTCGATACGGGCAGACCGCTTCCGGGCGGCGGCGATCTCGACATCTTTTACCGCGTGATTCGCGCGGGGCATCCTTTGGTTTACGAGCCGAACTGCGCGGTTTTTCACCAGCACCGGCGCGACATGAGATCGCTCCAGCGCCAGTATTGGAGTTGGGGACTGGGCTTTATGGCCTTCGTCGCCAAATGCTCTCAAACCGACCCGTCGCAACGCCCGAAATTGCGCGCGCTGGTCGTCTGGTGGTTCAAAAACCAACTGCGCCAACTCGCCAAAGCGACGCTTGGTCGCCACGTTCTGCCCGCGCCGATGCTGTGGGCCGAACTGCGAGGCGGCGTGACCGGACTGCTGGGCGAATATGGGCGCTCAAAGGGGCGCATATTCGCCATCAACCGGAGTTTTGAAGGAGGTGACCGTGCCACTTGAACTGGACATCGTGATTTGCACGCACAACAACGCGCCGTTGTTAGACCGCACGTTGCAGGCCTTAGCCAAACAGAAAACCGGCGACGACACGATCTGGCGCGTGCTGGTGGTTGACAATTGCTGCACCGACGACACGGCGCAGGTCGTGGAGCGCCACATGGGTGCGGGCGAGATTGCCGACCTGCGCCGCGTCGAAGAACCGCGTCTGGGCTTGACTCCGGCGCGCGTGTGCGGCGTGCGCTCGACCCTGGCGGATTGGATCGCTTATGTGGATGACGACTGTTTGCTCCACCCCGACTGGGTGGAAGAAGCTGCCGGTTTTTTGCGCGAGCATCCGAACATCGGCGGGTTGGGCGGTCAGGTGATTCTCGATTGGGAAACGCCGCCGCCCGCTTATTTTCACAACTTCGAGTGGGCTTATGCCGCGCAAAATCATGGAGAATCGGCGCGCGAAGTGGGCTGTCTGGCCGGAGCGGGCCTAATCGTTTCGCGCCGCGCTTTGAACGAAAGTGGCTGGCTGCAAAAGCAGTGGATGAGCGACCGCGTTGGCAAAAAGTTGGTATCGGGCGGCGATGTCGAGATGGCGCTACGAATACGCGGCGCCGGTTTTCCGCTCTGGTATCATCCCGGCTGCCAGTTGCAACACGTCATTTGCGCGCGCCGCATTTGCGATGCTTATTTGTGCCGCATGAACGAGGGGTTGGGCGTGTCGCAAACCTTTGCCGACGCGATGACGTGGCCGCGCGGCTTCGCCTCGTGGCGCCTGAGCGCCTTGAATCAAGCGGCGCGCGGAGTTCTCGAACTGTTACCGCCCGCCGTTAAAGCCCTCGCGGGCAGGCGCAGCAAACGCGCGGTCTTGGCCAGTTGGAGTTTCGCGCGCGGGCGCGGGGCTGGAGTTTTCGCCCTGATGCGTTTCAAAGAACGCCGCCAGTTGCTAGGCTGCGCCAACAAGCCGTCGCAACCACGAACCCCACGAGGGAGCGGATTGGAAGGAGGCGTCAGCGCTTGCAAGGCATCAGGAGCGGGGCTGATGCCTCCTTCCAATCTTTGAACAGACCTCCAAACCACCTTTTGAAACCTGCATTAGAACAAACCAAGACGCAACATGAACCATCCCTGGAAAGTGCGAAACATCGAACTCTCAGAAGGCGTGCCCGCTTTGCCGCGCGAAGAAAATGTCGGCGGGCTTTACCTCGTGTTCTGGTGGCGCGGCACCGCGCTTGGCCACGCGGTCATCGAGACGAGCCAACTGCCGATGTCGGCTTGCCAAGTCGAAGCCCTCGTACTCCAAATCATCCCGCACGTCGTCGGCAACCACTTGTTCGCGCACGGTTTTGAGGCGCCGCTTCCGGCGACGCCGCTTTTCGATTATTCGCCGCCGTTGGAAGAAATCGTCGCCATCTCGCGCCCGCTGGCGACGATGCAAGAGCGACACGCCGCCGCTCCTTCCAAGGCAACCGTGTCGCTCGTCATTTGCACGCGCGACCGGCCCGACGACTTGAAGCGCTGTCTGGCTGCGTTGAACGACCTTTCGATGCGTCCACTTCAAATCATCGTCGTGGACAACGCGCCGCGCACCGGTGCCACGCGCCGCATAGTCGAAGGAATGCCGGGCATCGAATACGTGTCCGAGCCAAGGCCGGGCCTGAGCCGCGCGCGCAACGCGGGCATTGCGCGCTGTCGCGGCGAGATCATCGCCTTTACCGATGATGATGTCGTCGTGCATCCCGACTGGCTCAGCGGTCTGCTACGCGGCTTCGATTCGCCGGACATCTGGGCCGTGACGGGGCCGGTTTTCCCGGCGGAGCTTGAAACCGAGGCGCAACGGTTGTTTCAGGCCGGTCATCACGACTTCGGCTGGGGCACTCACCGCCTGATATTCGACCGCGCTTTTTTCGAGCACACCCGGCGCATTGGCGCCCCGGTCTGGCGCATCGGCGCGGGCGCGAACATGGCGTTTCGCCGCGAGGTTTTCGAGCGAGTCGGCGGCTTCGACGAGCGGTTGGGCGCGGGCGCGTCGGGTTGCAGCGAAGATTCCGAGCTGTGGTATCGCGTCTTAGCCGAGGGCGGCAGTTGTCGATACGAACCGACCGCCGCCGTTTTCCACTATCACCGGGGCGACCTGGACTCGCTGCATCACCAGATGAACCATTACTTGCGCGGCCACATCGCGGCGCTTTTGGTGCAATGGCAACGCACCGGGCACCGGGGCAACTTGCTGCGCGCTTACGGGATTTTGCCCGCGTGGTATGGCGCTCAGGTGCTTTCGTGGGTTGCCAGAGGAGGCCACCCGCGTGGGAGCACGCTGTGGACGCAAATCGCGGGCGCTCTCGCGGGCACGAAGTTCTTCTGGCAAAACCGTTCCCCTACGCCACCCGACGGACAGTTCAAACAACATTCGACCAATTGACAGAAAGAGCGCGTTTGTCTCCGAGCGCTTTATGGAGCGTGCCAAAGGCACATTCTCATCAGGAGGCGCTTCTCGCTTTATAGCGTGTCTTAGTGGAGTTGCCTCATCAATCGGGCGGGACTTCCGTCCACTTCCAATCAACCCACTCCCGGACTGATGAGGCAACTCCACTAAGACACGCTGTAAACGAAGGCACTCGCTCCTCAACGCGTTCTTTTTGCATTCATCTTCCAAGGCTATGGCATTCAAAACTTCGCTTGGCTCGTTCCTGAGCCAGAATCCTTTTCCTCATCCGCTCACGCTGGGTTTTTTCTACCGCGAAAAAATGCGCGCCATCCACCGCATCTCACCGGGTGGGCCGATCGAAGACATTCTCGAAGTCGGTGGAGGCCGCAGCGGGTTGGCTGCCATGCTCTATCCCGGCGCGACCATTACCAACAGCGATCTCGATCCCGATTTCGTCGACGCGCCGTGCAATCAACCGGACAACGTGACATTTGTGTGCGCTGACGCCACCGATTTGCCCTTTGAAGACAACTCCTTCGACGTGGTGACGATGTTCGACTTGCTCGAACACGTTCCGCAAGACGACCGCGCGATCAACGAAGCGCGTCGCGTTTTGCGACCCGGCGGCTGGCTGCTCGTTTCAACGCCGCACACGCGCTGGCGCTTTCCGTTTTATCCCCTCTTCAAACTCATCAGCCGAAGCGAAGCCGATCTGTTCGCCGAATGGGGCCACGTCCGGCGCGGCTATTCGCTTGGGCAATTGAATCGTTTGATTCCTCTTCGCCGCGACGATTACGCCTACTTCATCAACCCCGTGACGGCCATTTGCCACGACCTCACGTTTTCCAAGTTGCCCGAACGCGCCCGCCGCGCGCTTTGTGCAGCGTTACTTCCGTTAACCTGGCTGGGTTATGCCTTCCATCATCGTCACGCGCGGGGAACCGAAACGGCTTCGGCGTGGCAAATGCCGTCTTGAGAGGGTATGGAGGAAGTGTCTTGTAGGGGCTAAGTCTGCTCCATGCAACTAACGAAGAACTATCACGTGTGGGCGAAGACAAGCTCAGCCCCTACAAGACACTTCCTCCACACCCTCTCAGGCGAATAAATTCGCCTGAACTTGAACTTCATGTCCACCGCTTCCTCTCCACTGAACAGGGGCAACCTTGCGCCCGCGCCCGACGCCGAATTTTCTGTGGCTTTGCTGCCGTGGGGCGATTGTATCGAAGATTTTCTCGACACCATCGGCCTGTCGTTCGAGGAATTTCAAACACAAATGAGCGGTGGCTGGCTGTTCGGCTCCATTGAAGCGTTGCAGGGCGCCGGTGTGCGTCCGGTTCTGGTGTGTTTTTCCATCGGTGCGCAAGCGCCAAAGCGCTTCACGCACACACCTACGGGCGCAGCGTTGTGGGTTTTGCCGCCGACGCGCCTTTTCAGATCGCTTCGCAAATGGAGCGCGGCGTTGCAAAACCCGCAAAAACGTTGGCCGCCTCGCAAGGTTCGGCGCGCGGTGCTGCCCGTTGTGCAATGGGCGCTACCGCGTTTGAGCACACCTTCGCGGGCTTTGTCATGGCTTTTGAAGCGTGAAAAGTGCGCGGCGATCATCTGTCAGGAGTATGAATACGCGCGTTTCGACGCTTGCGTTTGGCTCGGCAAAAGGTCGGGCGTGCCAGTGCTGGCCACGTTTCAAGGTGGCATCGCGCCTTCCAAGTTTCTCGAACGCGCTTTGCGCCGCTTGACCATCCGGTCGGGCGCGGGTTTGGTGATCGCGCCGCGCGGCGAAATCGAACGGGTGAGGGCGCAATACGCCCTTTCGTCAGCCAAAGTGGCGCGCATTTTCAATCCGATTAGCCTGGCGATGTGGAGCGTCGCCAACCCCCAGGAAGAGCGCGAACTCGGTCGCAGCGAACTGAACATCCCACTGGATGCGCGCGTGGTGATTTGTCACGGGCGCATCGAAATCCACCGCAAAGGCCTGGACGTGTTGCTCGAAGCGTGGCAACTGGTCACGCAGGCGCGCCCCCAAATGCCTTTGCACTTGCTTTTGGTTGGAACGGGAAGCGATGCTGCGCGATTGCGCGCGCGCATCGAGGAGATGAACCTGCGGGGCGTGGTGTGGGTGGATCGCTATGTTCTTGACCGCGCTGAGATGAAGCGGTATTTGTGCGCCGCCGACGTGTCGGTTTTGCCGTCGCGTCACGAAGGTTTTCCGGTCGCGCCGCTTGAAGCGATGGCGTGTGGTCTTCCTGTTGTCGCGGCAGACGCACCCGGCGTGAGCGACATTCTCGAAGAGGGCCAAGCCTCCGGTGGCGTCGTTGTGCCGCGTGAAGATGCGTCCGCTCTGGCGGATGCCTTGGGGCAACTGTTGGACGACGAAAAGTTGTGCTTGCGGCTATCGGCCCATGCGCGCGAGCGCGTGCAAAACCATTTCTCGCTCGAAGTCGTGGGCCGAAGGTGGCGCTCTTTTCTCGAAGAACGCGGCGCAAAAAGCAAAGGATGAACTTCCTTTTTCTCGACCTCCATTGAGATGCACTGCGTCACCGGGGCGATTACCTACCGGGCGTTCGACTGCCAGGGATTGGAACCAGAGTCAACTCTAAAGATTGGTCATGGTTTTGTCTCACCCGAATAGCTTCCGGTCGAACGCACGGTAGTTGATCGCCTCTGCCACGTGGTGCATCTCGATGTTCCCTACCCCTTCGAGATCCGCAATCGTTCTCGACACCTTGAGCGTTCTATCATACCCGCGCCCAGACAGGTTGAACTGCGCAATCGCCGCTTTGAGCAACTCTTTGGTTCCCCGCGTCCATCTCGCAGAACGCGCCCATCGCTTTCGGCCCCGTCCCCGCGTTGCACGTCACCCCCAGTTCTTTCATACGCGCCGTTTGTTTCTCCCGCGCGGCCACGACGCGGCGTCTCACCCCAGCCGAGCTTTCGCCACTGCGCTTGCTCATCAGTTCATCGCTCGATAGTCTGGGCACCTCGATGTGGATGTCTATTCTGTCCAATAACAGCCCGCTGATCTTCGCCAGGTAGCGCCGGGTCTGCGGCGCGGTGCAGGTGCAGTGCGAGACGCCTCCGTTTGCGTCCGTTTTCATTCCGCCTAACAGATGGCCGCAGGGACACCCACGCACGTTTTTGCTCAGGGAAATGAAAGTTGAGTCTTGTAACCGTCAAGCAAGAGTTCCGCCTTATGATGCTCCAATGGCGGCTTGAATCTGCTTGTAGGAAAGGTAAAGACGTAGCGAGTCATCGAGCAGTGGCTTCATACCAAACCTCAGGTAGAACGCCTTGGCCCGTTCGTGCTTGGCATCCACGAGGAAGAAGCGCACTGGCGCCGCGCCACTCTCGATCACGGCTTGAGCGCGAAGGAGGACATCGCCAAACAAAGTGGCAAAAATGACGATGCACTGCGTGCCCAAATGAGGTGTGCTCCAAAACCACATCAATTCATTTCGAGGGCGCTTCCCATTTAATTGGAATTGGAAGAGGCCTATTGCGTTGGCGGATCCGGCAGATTTCTCCCTTTTGCTCAACGGCCTCTCCGTCTGGCCATATTGTGGTTACCCGCTCCCAAACCTCGCCCCACGTGGAGCGCCGTTGCATCTTGGCTTCGACGAGATGAGGTTTTACGCCAACTCCAACAACCCATTTCGCGCCGCCCACACCGCCCCTTGCACGCGGTCGGGCACGCCCAACTTGCCGATGATGTGGACGACGTGCGTCTTGATCGTGTTTTCTGACACGAACAACAAGGCGCCGATTTCGCGGTTGCCAAGTCCCGTCGCCAGCAAACGAAACACTTCGATTTGGCGCTCAGAAAGCGGATGGATGAGGTCTTGCGCGAGCGAAACGGAATCGCTGATGTTCTCGTTCAATTGGTGGAGCGAACGCGCCAAATCTTCGCGCGAGAGGAGCATTTCGCCGTCGGCGAGGGCGCGCAGGGCGGTCAGGAGTTCGACGCGGCGCAGTCCTTTGAGTAAGTAGCGCAAAACGCCATCGGCCTCGCCCCGTGCACCGGGAAGTGATTCCGCGAACCCCGCTTGTTCTTCGGGTGAAAAACCTGCCGTCACCAACTCGGAAAAGCCGTGTCCCTCGCCCTTGGCCACGCCAATGGCCGCATAGCGCGCGCCCGTCAGTTCCCGCGCGGCTTCCGCCAGATAACGCAGCGCCGAAACGCCGCTGCGCGTCGGCAAAATCTCTTGCGCCAAAAGGCGCTCGGTGTCCAAAATCAGCGCGCGCTCGTGTCCGCGCGCTTTGGTTTCGCGCCCGACTGCGTTTTCATCCTCGGAAGAGTTCTCGATGATCGCGGGCGCGTCGCGGTCTCCCGTTGAAGTGTTTTCCTGACGCGCGGCCTTCCCCGAAGAAGTTACCCAAACGCGCGTTCATCAGGAAGCTACGACAGTCGGAATGTGACGCTTGCCAGACATGTTTTGAATTGATGTTCATACTTGAGTTTTCCTGTATTCTCGGCAACTCGAACATCATGCTCAACTCAATAGATACTCATATCAACGACTTAGTGGAACACTTTAGACAGACTTGTGGACAACTCGGAGAAAGCGAACAGCGTGTTATGAAGTACTTGAAAGAGCGTTTGTTAATTTCTCGCAATCCCAATCAACAGTTCGATGAGAATCTGTCGTTTGGAGAACGTCTCGCCGACAAAATCGCTGCTTTTGTCGGTTCGTGGACATTCATTATCCTCTTCGTTTCCCTCCTGCTCTTTTGGATCGCGTTAAACAGTTTTATTTTGGCTCGTATAGGAAAAGCCTTCGATCTTTATCCCTATATCTTGCTCAACTTGATGTTGTCTATGGTGGCGGCTTTACAAGCCCCTTTGATTATGATGTCGCAAAACCGTCAGGCCGCCAAAGACCGTCTCGGAGCGGAACATGATTACGAAGTCAACCTCAAAGCGGAGTTAGAGATTTTGGCACTTCACCAAAAAATAGACATGTTGCGCGAAGAGCAATGGAATGAGTTGGTGCAAATGCAACAAGAACAAATCCGGTTGTTGACTGAATTGGCAACGAAACGATGAACAGCCACTGCCGACCCTGACGAGTGACTGTTCAGCAAAGCTCACACAACTGAATGTGCGCGCGTTGAGCGTAACGGTGATGCTCCAAACGCTTATTTCCATCAGGGTGATTGACAAAGAAGTTTCGCAGTCGGCGGGTTGGTTTTTGATCACCAGCCCGAATGATTTCGTGGCGACACTGCTTGAAACTGGAAAACGGATGCAGCGATTGTTTCTGGAAGTGCGAGAGAAAAACATCGCCATTCATCCAATGATGTTGGAAGAATCATCCATCAAGAAAACGCTGAAACAGGGAGTTGGCATCGGTGAGCCAATTCAATTCATCTTGCGAACCGGCTATGTGAAAGCTTATCCGGCGCCTGTTTAGTTGCGCCGCCCCGTGGATTGTTTTGTGCGCAAATCGTCGAAATGAGTCGTTCGACGGTTTCGACAATCGCTCAACTGGGTGGTGTTTGCCGCTGGTGACTGCGCGAAAATCAATGCGTAGATTGAAAACGAGAACTCCCCATGTCGCAAATCCGCAAAATTCTATGCCCCACCGATTGGAGCCAGCCGTCGCGCGTCGCACTGCGCGCCGCCGTGGATATGGCGCGCTTTGAGAACGCGGAACTGCGGCTGCTTCACGTTTTTCCGCCGCTTGGAACCGTGCGCGCCATCGCGTCGGTGGCTTTGCTGGGCGAGGCGGGAACCGCGAGGCGACAAGGAAAGCCACAATGGACAAGCAAACAATTCGCGCGACCGGGAGCAACAGAGGAGAAATCCTCAAACTGCTTATGGCGTGCCATGTTCCGGTGCGCTCGACGGCAGCTACGACAACACAAGCGCCATCGCATCCATGATGCCTGCTGGCGTCTCCGGGCCTCCCCAACACCGCCACCTGATGCACGACGAGACTTTTCTCGTCACCAGTGGCACCCTCCGATTCACCCTTGGCGAAACCCATCGAGACGCGGGCGTCGGCGACTATGTCGTCGTTCCCGTCGGGGCGCCGCATACCTTTGCCAACGTATCCGATGCGCCAGTCGAGTTCTTCAGCACCTTCACGCCGGCTTACTACGTGAACTATTTCCGCGAAATGGCCCGGCTGAGCGCCCAAGGCGAGGCGAGTCCCGAAGCAGCCCTTGCGGTGATGCTCCGTTATGCGACAGTTCCAACTGATGGCTGAACGCGACTTGTAGTCCGTAGTTCCAGGCGCGACGCCCCGACAATCATCCGATTGGGTGATGTTCGCGGCTCTGTGGCGCGCGATAATGCTTGGTAACAAGGAAGAGAACTCCATGCAAGCCATTCAAAACCCGATCAACGAAGCCGACTTTCCGCGCTTCGGATCGCCGCAAGACCAACTGCGCTTTCTGCTCGGCTACGCCGTTTTAGCGCCGTCCGCCCGCAACACCCAGCCGTGGCTGTGGTAAATCGAGGGCGACGAGGTCACGCTTCGCGCCGACCAAACGCGCCTTTTGCCCGCGCTCGATTCGCAGGGCCGCGAACTGATCATCTCGTGCGGCGCGGCTCTGGGGCATTTATGTCTGGCGATTCACGGGGTCGGTCACGCGCCCTTAGTGCAACTGTTTCCCGACTCGAAGCAGCCCGATTTGCTGGCGCGCGTGCGCTTGGCGTCACATCGCCCGCCAACCGATGACGACAAGTTGCTGTTTGGCTTTATCACGGAGCGTCACACCCAGCGCGGGCAATTTGAAGATCGCGCATTAAGTCCCGAACTATTGCAAACCCTGCAAAGCGAAGCCGAGCAAGAGCGCGGCGACTTGATTGACCTCATCGAGCGCGGCGATTTGATTCAAAATAGCAACCCGTTTGCGCGCCGCGATGTCGCCGATTGGATCGCGCCGCACGGCGAGCGAGACGACGGAATCCCCGCGAGCGCGCTTGGCATGGGGGACTTGCTCTCGCACATCGCGCCGTTCGCCATGCGCGCCTTCGACCGGGGCGAAGCTATCGCCGCCAAAGATGTGAAATTGGCCGACAACGCGCCGGTTTTGGCTGTGCTTTGCACTCCGCAAGACGGGACGGAATCGTGGCTGGACGCCGGTCAAGCATTAAGCCGCGTGCTGTTGCGCGCACGGGCGAGCGGCGTGTGGGCCAGTTTTTTCAACCAACCCGTCGAAGTGGATGAAGTCTGGGTTGGCCTGCGTCGCATCGTGGGCGCTTCCCGGTTTCCTCAACTCATTTTCCGTTTGGGCTACGCGCAGCCCGTCCCAGCCACGCCGCGACGCCCGCTGGGAGAAGTCACCAACATCCACGACTCGCCCTTCGATAGTAATGAGATTGATCATTTGGCGGGAAAGATTTAAAGCGGGACTCGAACACTTGGCTATGCTTCAATTTCGAAAACACCAAATAGGTCCAATCACATCATAGATAATGAGAGCGATGTTGCGCGCTGTTACCCGGTCAAATGCTGCCCGTCGCGGCGCCTCTACCTCCGACGATTGGCGAGTTAGCGCCCTCGGCTTATCATATGTCGCTCGCTACCCACGCTTTGCCGTTGGGCGCCGAAGAACTGCGCTTGATGAACGCTTACTGGCGCGCGGCCAATTATCTTTCGGTCGGACAAATCTACTTGCTGGACAACGCGCTTCTGCGCGAGCCGCTTCGCATCGAACACATCAAGCCGCGCCTGCTGGGGCATTGGGGCACGACGCCGGGGCTGAACTTCATCTACGTTCACTTCAACCGTCTCATCAAAAAGCACGATTTGAACGCGATCACCATCGCTGGCCCCAGACACGGCGGGCCGGGTTTGGTCGCCAATACGTATCTCGAAGGCACCTATTCCGAGGTTTACCCGAACATTTCGCGCGACGAGGACGGCATCAAAAAGCTGTTCAAGCAGTTCTCGTTTCCGGGCGGCATTCCAAGTCACGTCGCGCCCGAAACGCCCGGTTCGATTCACGAAGGCGGCGAACTCGGTTACTCGCTGTCGCACGCTTACGGCGCGGCTTTCGATAATCCCGATTTGCTGGTGTGCTGTGTGATTGGCGATGGCGAAGCCGAAACTGGCCCGTTCGCGGCGAGTTGGCATTCCAACAAGTTCCTCAACGCAGCGCGGTGCTGCCGATCCTGCATCTCAACGGTTTCAAGATCGCCAACCCCACGGTTTTAGCGCGCATCCCCCACGAAGAACTGCGCGACTTGATGATTGGCTACGGATACAAACCGTATTTCGTGGGCGGCGACGATCCGGAACTTGTGCATCAGCAGATGGCCGCGACGCTCGACCTCATCGTCGCCGAAATCAAGGAAATCCAACGCGCGGCACGCGAAGACGCGAATACAGAACGCCCTCGCTGGCCGATGCTGGTCTTGCGCACGCCCAAAGGTTGGACAGGGCCAAAAACTGTGGACGGCAACAAAACCGAAGGTTCATGGCGTTCGCATCAGGTGCCGTTTTCCGACATGACGGCTCACAGCGGACATATACAACTACTCGAAAGCTGGATGCGGAGCTACCATCCCGAAGAACTGTTCGACCGACACGGCGCTTTGCTGGAAGAGTTGGCGGAATTAGCTCCCAAAGGCGAGAAGCGCATGGGCGCCAACCCGCACACTAACGGCGGCTTGTTGCTGCGCGATTTGAAGATGCCCGACTTTGCGAATCACGCCGTCGAAGTGACGCGCCCCGGAACGCAAAGCGGCGAAGCGACGCGCGTGTTGGGCGAGTTTTTGCGCGACGTAATGTGGCTCAACCAGACGAATCGCAACTTCCGCGTCGTCGGGCCGGACGAAACCGAGTCGAACCGCTTGGGCGCGCTTTTAAAAGTCACGGGCCGCGCGTGGGACGGCGAAACCTTGCCCGACGATGATGAACATCTCGCCGTAGATGGTCGTGTGATGAAGATTTTGTCGGAACACACGTGTCAGGGCTGGCTCGAAGGCTATTTGCTGACCGGACGACACGGCTTTTTCTCGTGTTACGAGGCGTTCATCCACATCGTGGGCTCAATGTTCAACCAGCACGCCAAATGGCTCAAAGTCTCGAAAGGCATCCCGTGGCGCCGCCCGATTGCCTCGCTGAACTACTTGCTAACGAGTCACGTCTGGCGCCAGGATCACAACGGTTTCTCGCATCAAGACCCCGGCTTCATAGATCACGTCGTCAACAAAAAAGCCGATGTCGTGCGCGTTTATCTGCCGCCCGACACCAACACGCTGCTCTCGGTCGCCGACCACTGTTTGCGCTCTCGCGGCTATGTCAACGTCATCGTCGCGGGCAAGCAACCCGAACTGCAATATTTGAACATGGACGAGGCGATCAAACATTGCACCTCTGGCATCGGCATCTGGGAATGGGCGAGCAACGACAAAGGTGGGGAGCCAGACGTTGTCATGGCCTGCGCGGGCGATGTGCCCACTCTGGAAGCCCTCGCCGCCGTGAATCTGCTTCGCACCCACTTCCCCGACCTCAAAATCCGCGTGGTCAGCGTGGTGGATTTGATGACGCTGCAACCCAAAAGCGAGCATCCGCACGGCCTCAGCGACCGCGAGTTCGACTCGCTTTTCACGCGCGATAAGCCGGTCATCTTCGCTTTTCACGGCTACCCAACGCTCATTCACCGCTTGACTTACCGGCGCATCAACCACGCAAACATCCACGTGCGCGGCTACAAAGAAGAGGGCACGACCACGACACCCTTCGATATGTGCGTGCTCAACGACCTCGACCGCTTTCATCTGGCGGGGGATGTGGTTGATCGCGTGCCCGGACTGAGTTCGACAGCGGCTTATTTCAAGCAAATGCTGCGCGACAAGCTGCTGGAACACAAGCAATACATCCGGGAGCACGGCGAAGACCTGCCCGAAATCCGCAACTGGACGTGGCCACACGGACGCGACTCTTGAAAAGCCTTTGGTTCCAACGACGCTCTCAGTAGTGGTCTATGGGAGGATGTGCGATTCATCATTCCGAACACGAAGGGGAGAAATCCGGTTGTTGGCTCCGGGAGCCTTAATAAAAACAGACAGATTCAGTTTGTAGATTTCTCCCCTTCGTGTTCGGAATGATGAATCGCACATCCTCCCATAGACCATCACGTCCTCTAATCAAACCCGTGATGCTCATGTTAAATCGCTTTTAGGCTTGCGAGGTCGTGGATTACGCTCGTCGGAAACGATGTCGGGGGCGGCACTTAGCAGGTCGCAAAGGTAAGCCACTTCCGCTTCGAGCCGGTATTCGGTATGACGCAGCGCCCATTGCTTGGCCAAACCGACATATTCGCGCACTTGCTCATTGATCCGTCGCCTTTCTGACAGTAGCGCCCGCACCGCGTCCAGGCGCTGCGCCAAAACAGAGGGCAATTCCTTCAGAGTTTCGGGATTCATTCGCGTGAGGGCAAGGTCGCAAGGATCAGGTTTGAACCAGACCTCGCTCAGGCCCGCACGCTGAAGAACGGCGAGTGAGAGGCGTCCTTCCTCCGTGATCTCATAGATTTGACGGGTGGGCCGGTTTCCCTCGCGCTCGCGGCCTGATTCGCGGAGCAACCCTTCGCCCGCGAGCCGCTTCATTGCGCCGTAAACCGCGCCGACGGAAATGTCCGTCCACAAATGCACGCGGCTACGCTCGGCTTCGAGTCGCAGGCGATGGCCGTGCATCGGGCCAAGTTCGGCGAAGGACGAAAGAATAAATAAACGAATGGAGGACATATTGCTCTTGCGAGAGTAATCACCTACAATAGGAGGGTGCTGATGGCAGTATGGGCTTTGGCCCTGTGCGTCAGACAGGAACGCTTATGAATGACTTTCACTCTTTCGTGTTGGGCGACCGCACCGTGAACCGGCTGGGTTATGGCGCGATGCAACTCGCCGGGCCGGGCGTGTTCGGCCCGCCCAAGAACCGCGACACCGCGCTTGAAGTGCTACGCGAGGCAGTGGCGAGCGGGGTCAATCACATCGACACCAGCGACTTCTACGGGCCGCACATCACCAACGGGCTCATCCGCGAAGCTCTCCATCCCTATCCGCAAGACCTCCTCATCGTGACGAAGATAGGCGCCCTGCGGGGAGAAGACGGCTCGTGGAACCCGGCGATGACACCCGCCCAATTGACGAGCGCGGTGCATGACAACCTGCGCAACCTGGGCCTCGACGCCCTCGATGTCGTCAACCTGCGCCTGATGGGTGGCGGTGCCGGACACGGCCCCGCCGAAGGCTCTCTTGAAGAGCCGCTGACGGCACTCGTCCAACTTCAAAAGCAGGGGCTTGTGCGTCATATCGGTCTCAGTAACGTGACGTCCACTCAAATCGAGCAAGGGCGCGGCATCGCCGAAATCGTGTGCGTGCAGAACCTTTATAACCTGGCCCACCGCGATGACGATGCGCTGATCGATCATCTGGCAACCGGGAACATCGCCTATGTGCCCTTCTTTCCGCTGGGAGGCTTCACGCCGCTCCAGTCATCGACGCTGTCGGACGTGGCAACCCGGCTCGATGCGACGCCGATGCAGGTGGCCCTCGGCTGGTTGCTGCGGCGCGCGCCGAACATTCTGCTGATTCCCGGCACCTCGTCGCCCGAACACCTGCGCGAGAACCTTGCGGCAGGCCAACTTTCGCTGTCGGAATCTGTGCTGGCCGAACTCGACACCATCGGCAAGTCCGCCTAATCGGGACTATGAAGCATGGTCGCAGCCCACGCACACCACAAGAAAATCTTATGAATAACGTTTGGTTTTTGGTGTTGGGCATCCCCGGCAAGGTGGGCGGAACAGCCACACGGCAACTGCTGGAAGAAGGTCAACCAGCGCGCGTTCTCAACCGTGACTCGCAACAGAGCAACAACGCCGTCCTGATGATGGCCCGATCCATTGGAGAATTTTAAAATGCGTATTTTTGTAACTGGCGCGACCGGATTCGTTGGCTCAGCAGTTGTTCAAGAACTGCTTGGAGCGGGCCATCAGGTGCTTGGCCTTGCCCGTTCGGATGCGTCCGCCGCGTCGCTCGTTGCGGCGGGAGCCGAAGTGCATCGCGGTTCGCTCGATGATCCGGGCAGTCTGAGCCGCGGAGCCGCGGCCTCGGACGGCGTGATTCACTGCGCCTTCAACCACGACTTCTCGAACTTCGCGGAGAACTGCGAATTGGATAGGCGCGCCATCGAGACGCTGGGAGAGGCGCTCGAAGGCACCACTCGACCTCTGCTCGTCACGTCGGGTGTCGCGCTTCTATCTCCGGGCCGTCTGGCGACCGAGGACGATGCTCCGCCTTCCAACTCCGCGTCTTATCCCCGCGCCTCGGAAGCGGCGGCGGCTTCCCTCGCGGCACGCGGGGTGAACACGTCGGTGGTTCGCCTTCCGCCCTCGGTTCATGGCGACGGCGACCATCATGGCTTTGTGTCCATCCTCATCGGCATCGCCCGCGAAAAGGGCATCTCGGTCTATGTAGAAGACGGCTCCAACCGCTGGCCCGCCGTGCATCGACTTGATGCGGCGCGCGCCTTTCGGCTGGCGCTCGAACACGGCGTTGGCGAACACGGCGTCGCCGGGAGCCGGTATCACGCGGTCGCCGAAGAGGGCGTGCCGTTCAGGGACATCGCGTCGGTGATCGGGCGCCGTCTGAACGTGCCCATCGAAAGCAAGACTCCCGAAGAAGCCGCCGACTACTTCACCTGGTTCACCATGTTCGCAGGAATGGACGCTCCGACATCGAGCGAGCAGACCCGCACGATGCTGGGCTGGGAGCCGAAGCAATCCGGCCTCATCGCCGACATGGACGATGATCGCTATTTCAAAAACTGAGAGGAAATGAGGAAGGTGAAGACATGAATGCAACAAGTATGGATGTCAAAGACAAGGTATTTCTCGTAACAGGAGGAACTTCTGGTATTGGGAAGGCCACAGCATTGGGCTTAGCCCGAACAGGCGCAAAAATAGTAATCATCAGCCGAAGCGCAAAGCGTGGTGAGGCTGCATTGGAATACATTGCCAAAGCCACAGGAAATGAGAGAAGCGAGTTCTTGGTAGCTGACCTTTCGCTGCAATCATCAATCAAGAAAGCGAGCGGAGAGTTCAAGCGAGAATACGACAACTTGCACGTTCTAATCAATGTGGCAGGAGCGATTTATTTTCAAAAACAACTCAGTGGCGAAGGGATAGATATGATGTTGGCTGTCAACTATCTGAGAGCCTGTCTCTGTAGTGTGGGTTTGGGTCAGACTGGAGTTGATGAGACGCGCATCCAAAGTGGTTTATCCCAGCGACTTGAGCGACGAGCAATGGCGTCTGGTGGCGCCTGTTCTTCGTA
>JAABUM010002045.1_pt1 | contig 28307 bp, 25 predicted proteins | sample 5559161 | NCBI WGS metagenome assembly JAABUM01 (sample SAMN10711868, study PRJNA513369) | rock metagenome | isolation source: Antarctica rocks | place: Antarctica: Victoria Land, Siegfried Peak nord
CGGCTGGTGAAGTACCGCTGGCTAGGCTGCGAGGCTTACGCGGACTTCGGGACGCTCTGCCAGAGTGTCGCCGACATTCTGGCGCGGTTCGGGACTCAGTACCAGATTTCTTTTGCATGACTACTTATCAACTTCCCATAAACAGGAACCAAGTATTTTGCCATCTCGAACCTCGGTATCTAATGAACCTACGTCGAGGAACCAGTCAGTGTTCCGTCAACATCATATCCTATCCCGCCGTTCCCCGTCAAGGCCGCTTGCCGCGTTATCGCCCTTGACCATGCCATGAATGGCCCGGCTAGTCGGCGCAGACGCCGGGAAGCCGCCGCTTCGCGGGGCAAATACCCGTCTTTCCGAATGCCGCGAAGCGGTACTTCCTGGCCGCAGGCCGGTTGGCCGTGCCATTCATGGCGCGGGGCTTTCGTTGACAACCTTCCGCCCTCTATGGTACACTATGCGCCAACGAAACACCGCATTCTCCCGCACCGTTTTGTCCCTATGTTCCGTATGTCCCGAAGCAGCACACAGGAGTAGCCCTACCATCATGCAGGTAACCAAAGAGGCGCTTGAGCCGTGTCAAGCCGTCCTCACGATTGAAGTCGAGCCGGACAAAGTCGTCACCGCCGTGGACCGCGCCTACCGCGAGTACGGCAAGTACGTCAGCGTCCCCGGCTTCCGCAAAGGCAAAGCCCCCCTCTCGTTCGTCAAGCAGCGCGTCCCCGAAGCCGATGTCCGCCAGCGCACGGCGGAGATTCTCGTCGAGCCGGCCTACGCCGCCGCGCTGGAGCAGGAGGCCGTCGAGCCGTTCGCCCAGCCGAAGCTGGAGCTGGTGCAGCTCGACATGACCGCCACGCCCTTCATCTTCAAAGCCATCGTCCCGCTCCGGCCTGAAGTCGAGCTGGGGGCCTACACCGGCCTGACCGTCGAAAAGCCCAAGTACGAGCTGACCGATGAGAACGTCGAAACGCAGCTCCAGCGGATGCGCGAGCGCGCGGCGGACTACCCCGTCGCGGAGCGGCCCGCCCAAATGGGCGACCTGATCGTCGCCGACCTCGCCGCCCTCGTGGACATACGGCCTGACGCCGCCGAGGCCCGTCCCACCATGATCGAGATCGGCGCGGACAACATCCCCGGCTTCGACGAGCAGCTTGTCGGCATGACCAAGGGCGAGGAAAAGACCTTCCCCCTGACCTACCCCGATGATTACCCCGACGCCGAACTCGCGGGCGCGGAAGCTGAGTTCACGATCTCGGTCAACGAGATCCACGAGAAGCAGATCCCCGAACTCGACGACGTGCTGGCACAGAAGCTGTCCAATGGGCGCTACCAGACGGTGGACGAGCTGCGCCGCGAGATGCGTGTGGACATGGAGAAATCGCTCGTCGCTGGCGCCGAAAGCGAGGCGGACAGCAAGCTGATTGATCAGATCCTGGCGAACTCCACGGTCAAGTACCCCCCCGTACTCGTCGAGTCCGAAGTGGAAGACGACATCAAGGAGCTGATGGGCCGCCTGGAGCAGCAGAGCGTCACGGTCGAAGAATATTTGGAACGGATCGGCAAAACTCAGGACCAGCTCGTAACTGAGATCACCTATGCCGCCGCCAAGCGGATTGAGGTCGGGCTGGTGCTGGGCAAGGTCAGCGAGGCCGAGAGTCTGACGCTCACCGACGACGACCTGAACGCCGCCCTGGCCGAGCGCGCCGGGGAAGAACGGACCTCGCCCGCCGCCGTCCGCGCCGTGCTGGAAGGCAATGGCGGCATGGACGCCCTGCGAAACCGGGCGCAGGCGAAAAAAGTGCTGGACTTTCTGCGGGCATCGGCCATAATCGAGGATAAGGTCGTGACCGCCGACAGTGCCGAGGAAGCCACGGAGGACGCCGCCGACGAGGCGGCAGACGCGCTGGAAATCGGCGCAGGAGAAGGGGAAAACGAATGACCTGGATACCGACCGTCATCGAGCAAAGCCCGCGCGGCGAGCGCGCCTATGATCTCTGGTCGCGCCTGATGAAAGACCGGATCGTCTTCATCGGCGATCAGGTGCATCCGACGATGGCAAACATCATCGTCGCCCAGTTCCTCTTTCTCGAAAAAGAGGACCCGGACAAGGATATCGAGGTCTACATCAACTCGCCCGGCGGCGACGTCATGGCGGGCCTGGCGATCTACGACACCATGAAGCACATCAAGCCCGACATCGCCACCACCTGCGTCGGCATGGCCGCCTCGATGGGCGCGGTCTTGCTGTCGGGCGGCACCAAAGGCAAGCGGGCCGCGCTCCCCAACTCGCGAATCATGGTCCACCAGGGCAGCGCCGGCTTCTCGGGAACCCCCTCGGACATCGAGATTCAGGTCCGGCTCGTGATGAGCTTCAAGGAAAAGCTGACCGAGATCCTGGCCGAGAACTGCAGCAAGGAGTTCTCCCAGGTCTCGCGCGACATTGACCGCGATTACTGGATGACGCCGCAGGAAGGCGTTGACTACGGCATCATTGACACCGTACTGAGCCGGTAAAAGCAGGCCCCCCAGCCCCCAATGCTGGGGGAGGCGGACGAAGCAGCTATTTCTTTCTGGCTCCCCCCCGTCAACAGTGGCAGGGGCTGGGGGGCCTCTTTGAACACAAAGGACGGACATGGCGAGAATCGGCAACGAGCGCAATGACAGCCGCTGCCTGCTCTGCGGCAAGGGCCGCGAACAGGTCAAGAAGCTGATTCTGGGCGTCCACGGCGGCGTCTGCCTGGAATGTGTAGACCTGTGCAACGAGATCATCCGCAGCGACGTGCAGCAGGCGGACGACTACAGCAGCGTCGGCGCCATTCCTAAGCCCAAAGAGATTTACCGCATTCTCTCGCAGTACGTCGTCGGCCAGGAAGAGGCCAAGCGGACGCTGGCCGTCGCCGTCTACAACCACTTCAAGCGCATCAACGTCCAGTCGTCCGACGTGGAGCTTCAAAAAAGCAACATCCTCCTGCTCGGCCCGACCGGCAGCGGCAAGACGCTTCTCGCCCAGACGCTGGCCAAGATTCTCAATGTCCCCTTCGCCATCGCGGATGCCACCTCGCTCACCGAAGCCGGCTACGTCGGCGAGGACGTCGAGAACATCCTGCTCAAGCTGCTCCAGGCCGCTGACAACGGCGAAAACATCCAGACGGTCATCAAGAACGCCCAGCGCGGCATCATCTACATTGACGAGATTGACAAGATCACCCGCAAGTCGGACAGCCCCAGCATCACGCGCGATGTGTCCGGCGAAGGTGTCCAGCAGGCCCTGCTCAAGATTTTAGAGGGCACCATCGCCAACGTCCCCCCGCAGGGCGGACGCAAGCACCCGCAGCAGGAGTATGTGCAAATTGACACCACCAACATCCTGTTCATCTGCGGCGGCGCATTCGAGGGCATGGAGGACACGATCGAGCGCCGGCTGAACCAGAAGTCGCTCGGCTTCCGGGCGAGCATCCCCAGCAAGCGCGACCGCCGGGCGGGCGACATGCTGGCCCATGTCATGCCCGAAGACCTCCTGCGCTACGGCTTGATTCCTGAGTTCATCGGCCGCCTCCCCGTCGTCACGACCCTGCGCTCGCTCGATCATGAGGCGCTGGTCAAGATTCTGACCGAGCCGAAGAACGCCCTCGTCAAGCAGTACGGCAAGTTCTTCGAGTTCGACGGCGTGGACCTGAAGTTCACCGAGGACGCCCTGCACGCTATCGCCGAGGAGGCTATCAAGCGCTCGACCGGCGCGCGTGCCCTGCGGACTATCATCGAGCAGGTGATGCAGGACATCATGTACGAAATCCCCTCCCAGCGCGACGTTCAGAAGGTCCTCATCACCGGCGACATGGTGCGCGCCCGCGTCGCCTCCATGCCGGGCGCGACGCCCGAACTCCGCGCCGCGTCGTAGAGATTTCGCCCCCCGGCCCCCAATCCTGGGGGCCACTCCTAAAGGCTTCCCCATCCCTTATGGCCCGTACCACGACGACCGCGCCACGCGCGAAGAAAACAGGCGGCAAGCGGTCCGCCCCGGAGACGCCCGCGCCCGCCGCTTTTCCCGACTCGCTGCCTCTGCTGCCCATCCGCGAGATCGTCCACTTCCCCGGCATCATCTTTCCGCTGTTGGTGGGCCGCGAGAAGTCGGTGCGCGCGCTGGACGAAGCCATGTCCGGCAGTGAGCACATCATCCTCACCGCCCAGAAGCAGGTGGCGACGGAAGAACCCGAAACCGAGGACCTGCACGAGATCGGCATCGTCGCCGAGATCATTCAGATCCTCAAGGTGCCCGACGGGACGGCCCGCGTCATGCTCGAAGGCAAGGAGCGCGTGCGCGTCGCCGAATGGCTCCAGACCGAGCCGTTCTTCGGGGTCCGTATCGAGCGGCTGTCACCCGCCCCCATTAAGGCGCTGGAAGCGGAAGCCCTGATGCGCTCCGTGACGACCCAGTTCGAGCAGATCGCCAACACCGGCAAGAACATCCCCCCCGAGGTCGTCGTCACTCTGATGGGCATCGAGGAGCCGGGTGCGCTCGCCGACCATATCGCCTGGCATCTGCCCTCCCTGCGCGTCGAAACCAAGCAGGACCTGTTGGAGACCCTGGACGCGGGAGCGCGCCTGCAAAAACTCAGTTTGCTGCTGACCAAAGAGTTTGAAATCCTCCAGATCCAAAAGAACATCCGCAGCCGGGTCGAGAAGGAGATGGGCGAGACCCAGCGCGAGTTCTTGCTGCGCGAGCAGATGAAGGCGATCCAGCAGGAGCTGGGCGAGCGCGACGAGCGCCAGGGCGAGGTGGACGAGTACCGTACCAAAACCCTGGAAGCGAAGATGCCCGAACCTGTCATGGAGCGCGCCCTGAAAGAGATAGACCGGCTGGAAAAAATGCCTTTCGGCGTCCCCGAAGGCGTTGTCATCCGTTCCTACCTCGACACGATGCTGGCCCTGCCCTGGTCTGAGAAGTCCGAGGAGACGTTGGACGTCGGCGCGGCGGAAGCGATCTTAGACGAGGACCATTACGGCCTGCCCAAAGTCAAGGAGCGCGTCCTCGAATTCCTGGCCGTTCGCCAGCTCGCGGGGACGCTCAAAGGCCCCATCATCTGCTTCGTCGGCCCGCCCGGAGTCGGCAAGACCAGCCTGGGCAAGAGCATCGCCCGCGCCCTGGGCCGCAAGTTCGTCCGCATCTCACTCGGCGGCGTCCGTGACGAGGCCGAGATACGCGGCCATCGCCGCACCTACATCGGCGCCCTGCCGGGCCGTATTCTCCAGGGCTTGAAGCAGGCCGGCACGCGCAACCCCGTGTTCGTGCTGGATGAGATTGATAAGATGGGCGCGGACTTCCGGGGCGACCCGTCTTCGGCCCTGCTGGAAGCGCTCGACCCGGCCCAGAACAACGAGTTCTCCGACCACTACCTGGAAGTGCCGTTCGACCTGTCCGAAGTCATGTTCATCACGACGGCCAACCTGCTTGACCCGATCCCGCCCGCCCTGCGGGACCGCCTGGAGGTCATCTCGTTTTCGGGCTACACCGAAGAGGAAAAACTCCAGATCGCCCAGAAGTTCCTGATCCCCAAGCAGATCAAAGAACACGGCCTGACGGAAGAGCAATTGATCATCCCCGAGGAAACGACCCGCCGCATCATCCGCGAACACACGCGCGAGGCCGGCGTCCGCAGCTTCGAGCGCGAGGTCGCCTCCCTCTGCCGCAAAGTCGCCCGCCGCGTCGCCCAGGGCCATACGGAGATTGTCACCATCGGCGACGCCGAGCTGCGCGAATTTTTAGGCCCGCGCAAGTACCACTACGGCGTGATGGAAGAATTAGACGAGGTGGGCGCGGCGACAGGTCTGGTCTACACCGAGGTGGGAGGCGACGTCATCTCCATCGAAGTCTCGCCCATGAAAGGCAAGGATGGTCGCCTGATTCTGACCGGCCAGCTCGGCGACGTGATGAAAGAGTCGGCCCAGGCCGCCATGTCCTACGTCCGCTCCCGCGCCGAGATGCTTGGCCTGGAAGAAGACTTCAACGAGCGCATCGAAATCCACGTCCACGTCCCCGCCGGCGCGGTCCCCAAAGATGGCCCCTCGGCAGGCATCACCCTCGCCACCGCCCTGGCCTCCGCCCTCACGGGCCGGGCCGTCCGCAAGGACATCGCCATGACCGGCGAGATCACCCTGCGCGGGCGCGTCCTGCCCATCGGCGGCCTCAAAGAGAAAGTCCTGGCCGCCCACCGGGCGGGCATCCGTACCGTCATCGTACCCGCCGAGAACGAGAAAGACCTGGAAGACCTGCCCGGCAACATCCGCAGCGAGATGACCTTCGAGTGCGTCACCCACGCCGACGAAGTCCTGAAACTGGCCCTGCTGGACAAATCTTAGCTCAGGCATGTGTACATAAACCGTACAGCGTGGTATAATTCTCCTGGAGGCTTCCCATGAGTGAGACAAGCACGAAAACTGCGAGAGTGGATTTTCGTATCGCGGCGGAGCAAAAAGAAACGATTGAGAAAGCGGCGGCTCTTTCGGGTTTGAACCTGTCGGATTTTATTATCTCCACTTCACTGGCGCGAGCGACCGAAGTCCTGCAAGAGCGGACACGGATCACCCTGTCTGAGCGTGACTGGCAGCAGTTTGTGGAAGCTCTGGAAGAAGAGCGGGAGCCGACGGAGGCAATGAAGAAAGCAGCGGAGCGGTACAATTCAGGTCGGCGCGAAGGGGCGCGCTACCATTGGTAATCGAGCCTCTGACTCGCTCCCATGACCGCACAGGCTTTGACTGCGGCGAACCGTCCCTTAACCGTTTCCTGCGCGAAACTGCGCGTCAATATGCTGATCGAGACTTCGGAGTTACCTACGTCGCCGTACCGGAGGCGGGCAGCCCCGAAATCCTCGGTTACTACACCTTGACGATGGCTGAGATCGCAAGCGAAGTCGTTCCCCAAAAAGGATTACCGTCTCGCCAGCCCATTCCGGTCGCTCTCTTGGGTCGGCTCGCGGTTGATCTTCAGGCGCAAGGGAATAGGATCGGGGAGCGCCTTCTTTCCGATGCCTTGTCCAACACCCAGCAGATTTCCTCCCGCATCGGCTGCTTTGCTGTTGTCGTAGACGCGCTAAGTGAGAACGCCAAGAGGTTCTATGTGCGTTATGGCTTCCGTGCCCTCTCCGACGATCCACTTCACTTATACATGACACTGAAAGACATCCGTAAAGCGGGTCTGTTCCTCTAATGACTAACCTGCTGATGCGCCGGCCAAACCTTTTCGATCTGCCTCCGCTGCCCGCCCTACCGGACGGGTATGCGCTACGGGAGATGAAACCCAACGACATTGCGGCGGTGGCCGCCGTTCTAGCCAGCGCCTTTGCCGACGAGGCGTGGGACGCGGCGCGGGTGGCGGCCACGCTCAACGAAGAGCAAGGTGTCAAGCAGACGTTGGTGGTTGACATTGGAGGCCGCCCCATCGCCACCGCTTCGGCGCGGCTCCAGCCCGACCGCTTCCCCGGCTCCGGCTACCTCCACTGGGTCGCCGTAGACCCGGACCATCGGGGGCAGCGGCTCGGCTTCTTCCTCTCGCTGGCCGTCCTGCACACGTTCAGGACGCTGGGCTGCGCCGACGCCCTTCTGGAAACCCAGGACCACCGGCTTGCCGCCATCCAGACCTATTTAAAGCTGGGCTTCCTGCCGCAGTACCCCGACGCATCGCACCATGCGCGCTGGGACTCCATCCGCATGGCATTGGGGAGCAGGGCGCGATAGGTCGCGCTCCTACACTTAGCCCAGAACCGTATTCGCCCCTTCCCCGATCTTCGCCCCCTTGCCTCAGCAGCAGGCAGGACTCCGTCCCACGCCTGTAGAACAAGCAGGCAGAGCGTATCAGGTCGGCTCCATGAATAATCTCCGAAGTATTTCCCGAAGCCTGTCCACTAAACGCCTCCAGCGTACATTGTTGCTATGGGAGTACCGTTTTGACGCGCGAAGAGGATTTGCTGCGACGCTACTCGGCGAGACAATCTCAGGCGGCGTTCGCGGAGCTGGTCCGCCGCTACCTCGATTTTGTCTACTCCGTCTGCCGCCGCCAGCTCGGCGACCCTGAGTTGGCACAGGACGTCACGCAGACCGTCTTCATGACTCTCGCCGCCAAGGCCGACTCCTTGAAGCCCGGCACTGTCCTGAGCGCCTGGCTCTTCCAGGTGGCCCACCACGCCTGCCGGAACGCGCGCCGGGTCGAGGCCCGGCGGCGCTATTACGAGCGGAAGGCGGGCGAAGACATGCAAACCGGTGCGTCGTGTGTGGACGCGCAGGTGCGCGGTATGGAGCAGATGCGCGACTTGGAGGCGGATCTGGACGACGCCCTGGCGAGGCTGAATGCTTCGGATCGCGAGGCCGTGCTGCTGCGCTATGTGGAGGAGATGTCTCTCGACGAGGTCGCCGCCGCGCTGGGCATCTCGGCCGTCGCCGCACGCAAGCGGGTGAGCCGCGCGCTGGAGCGTCTGCGCCGCCACTTCGGGCCAGCCGAGGCGGCGCTGACGGCGGCGGCGCTTGGGCTGATCCTTTCGGAGACGATGGTGCAGGCCGCGCCGCCCGCGCAGGCCGCCGCCATCCTGAGTGCGGTCTGCGGCTCTGGACACGCGACGACCCCATTGGTGACCGGGGCGGGAGGCCACGCCGCGCTCGGAAAGTGGGGGGCGCAGCTCGCGCTGTCAAAGACCCGGCTGACACTGGGCGCACTCCTCCTCGTAGCCGCCGTCGCCGGCTTGGGGCGGGTGTCACTGTACGCCGTCCATGCCCGCTCGGCGGCCCGGCCTGCCGCCGCACCCGCAGTTCCTACAGAAGTCCCCACAGAGACGTTGCGGGGGCGCGTCGTGGATGCCGCAGGCCTGCCCGCGCCCGGCACGTCTGTGACACTGCTGCGGTATGGGGCTTCGAGCGGGCTGGCGACGGAGTTCGCCCGAGTCCGCACGGATGGGGCGGGGCGTTACGCCGTCACCGGGGCGCCGGTCGGGCCGGACGGATGGGCCGTGGTCGCCGACTCGGGCCAGGGCCTCGGATTCGGAACGCCGGGCGGGGACTGCCGGTTGCTGGCTCCGACGCGCATGAGTTTACAACTCATCGGCGGGGACGGCCGGCCCGTCCCCGGCGTCCGCGTCCAGCCGCTGATACTCAGCGTCATGCAGCCGGACGGGCGCATCGCCCAGTTCAACCTGTCGGCGGGCTGCCCGGACCGGCTGAAGGTGACATCGGACGGGGTGGGAGCGCTGGCCTTCGTGGGGCTGCCGCAGGGGGCCGTCGTGTCGTTCGCGGTGCTGGACGCGAGGTATGTGCGCCGCCCGCCCGACGCCGACGGCCTCCCGCTGGCGCGCGGCCCGCACTCCGGCGACGTCACCGTCGCCCTCGGGCCGGGAGCCGAGGTGGCCGGACGGGTCACATACGGCCCGACCGGGCGGCCCGCCGCAGGCATCCGGGTCGGCGCCCAGCAGGTCGGCCCCGCCGCCTGGGGCGAGGCGGTCACGGATGCCGATGGGCGCTACCGGATCGCACAGCTCGGGCCGGGCCGGTACAACATCGCCGTGGACGAACAAAGTTCGCCGCTCGACGGGGGGTGGACGGCGGCTGCGGTGGCGGGGATCGTCCTCAGTGCGGGCCGGCCAAGTCCCCCGGCGGATCTGCGGCTCGTGCGCGGGGGGCTGATTACCGGGACGGTGACGGTCCGAGGCAGCGGCAGGCCGGGCGGCGGGGTGGAGATCGGTGCGTATGGGCCTGCCCACCCGGCCACGGGCGTCTGGGTGGGCGGCGGCTGGACGGACGGCGGCGGCGCGTACCGGATTCGGGTCCCGCCGGGCCGCCAGCACGTCTACCCAATGTCTGGGGCGTCGCCAGGCCGAGGGGCCGACGTGACAGTGGGAGAGGGACGGGACGCCGTGGTGGATTTCGTCCTCCCACCCGGCTGACAGGAGAAAAACTTGCTGATGCACGGATTCACATTTCTGCTCAAAGGCGGCCCCGTGATGTGGCCCCTGTTCGTGTGCGCGCTGGCCTCCGTGACGGTCATGGTGGAGCGCTTCTTCGCGCTGCGCGCCGCGTCCCGAGGGGGGCGCGGGCTGCGGCGGCAGGTGCGCGCCTCGCTCGCCGAGGGGCGCGGTCAGGCTGCCCTCCAATTGGTCCAGATGCGCGGCGGCCCGGTCGCGCGCGTCCTCCAGACCGCCCTGGAGAACTGCGCGCAGGGACGGGAGAATCTGGAGCACCTGATCACCGAGGTGGCGATGGAGGAGACGCCTTCCCTGTCGCGCGGGCTGGGCGTCCTGGACACCATCATCACGGTCGCCCCCCTGCTCGGCCTGCTCGGCACGGTCACGGGCATGATCGGCGCCTTCCAGGTGGTCGCGATCTCGACGGGCCTGAGCGCCCCCGCCGAGATCACGGGGGGCGTCGCCGAGGCCCTCATCGCCACGGCGTCGGGCCTGGCGATCGCCATCGCGACCCTAGTCGGCTACAACTACCTGAGCGACCGGGTCAAGGCCGTGGTCGCCGAGATGGAAATGGCGGCCACGCAGGTCATCAACGACCTAGACCTGCGGCAGCCTGCGGGGGAGCCTGTCGGGAGGCCCGTCTATGAGACTGCCGGCGCCTAAGCCCAAGCGGGCGCGCATCGAGATCGTCCCGATGATCGACACCGTGTTCTTCCTGCTGGTGTACTTCCTGATCGCCAGCCTCGCGATGACCCACATGGACGCGCGGAAGGTCATCCTTCCCGTCAGCGGCACGGCCTCAGACAAGCCACAGACGGATGTGGTGATCACAGTCGCCAAAGACGGGCGTGACTACATCGACCGCCGCGAGATCGCCGAGGCGGAAATCACGGCGGCCCTGGACGAGCGCCTGCGGGCGCAGCCGAACCTGTCCGTCATCATCAACTGCGACCGGGACCAGCCCGCCGGACGCCTGGCCCTGGTCTTTGACCGGGTGAAGCAGTCCCGCGCCTCCTCCGTCCTGGTCGCGACGACGCCGAAAGACGCCTGGGCCACAGGCCGATGAGGACGGAGCAAAGCAATGAGGACGCAAAGCAATGAGGATGAAGACGCCGGAAATGCGAAAAGCCCGCATCGAGATCATCCCGATGATTGACACGATCTTCTTCCTGCTCGTCTTCTTCATGGTGACCTGGCTCACGATGGTCAAGATGAATGGCCTGCGGATGAACCTGCCGCGCCGGACCCAGGCATCGTCCAGGCCGCACTACTCGATGACGCTGTCCCTTTCACCGGCGGGGACTTATTACCTCGACGCGCGCCCCGCCGCCCCGGATGCCTGGGAGGGACGACTGCGCGAGCGGCTGGAAGCGCACCCGGACGCCGTGGTCGTCGTAAACGTGGCGGCGACCCAGAACACCCAGACGCTCATCTCGCTGCTCGACTCGGTCAACCACGTCATCGCGGCGTCCCACAGCCGCGCCCAGGTCCTGGTGGCGACGCCGCGCGCCGGGACGCCGGAGAAAGAACCCTCACATGCAAAGCGATAAACCAAAAAGTGGCGGCCCGCTCGGGTATGCCTTTGTGCTCTCCCTGCTCGTGAATACAGCCTGCGTGACAATGGTGGGGACGGTCGCGGGACGCCACCCCGCGCGATCAGCCCCCACCCCGCCGCGCGGGCGCGACGCATCCGCGCTCCACCCTGAGCCGCTGCAAATGGCCGACACAGGCCGGGCGCAGGGCCAGACAGGCGCAGGATCGGAAGAAGGGGCCGGCAAGGCCGGTGACGGCCAAGCAGCGGGCGAGGGCCGCGCGGGAAGTCGCGACGGCAAGGGAACTCGTGGCGCGGCTTCTCAGAAGGCTTCGGACAGCGATCCCGTCACCGGCAAAGCCGACAGCGCCGAGCGCGGGCGGCAGTCGGACGGGCCGCAAAAGGCCGGCAGCAGGGCGTCGCTCACGCAGGCCGCGCTGAGGCAGGAAGCGGCCTCGGCGGGCCGGACTCCCCGTGAGCGCGCCGCCCGCGAGGAGGCGTCGCGGGAGACAAGCGCCGGGAAGTCCATGACAGCCGCCGGGGCCAGGCGCATCGCGGCTTCGAGCGGGCGTCACCAGGCAGGGGCGTAGGCAGCGCCCAGCGGGCGTGGCGGGCGGCACAGCGGCATGACCGCCAGCACACGGCCTGCCGTCTCCGGCAGGAATGGGCGCGCCGCCCCGCCCGGCGACTCGATCTCGCCGAAGATGGTGAAGTACGCCCGGCAGACGCTGGACCTCGGCACGGTCCACATGACTCGCCCGACGCATGGCGTCACCGGCGGCGGCAGCGCCGACCTGCGCCAAGTGGACATCAAGGTCCACTACGTCGTGGACGACCCCCACAACGTCCCCAAGACGCTCCTGCCGGACAAGATCGTCCGGCTGTTCCCCACCCGCTGCAACGGCGATCCGGGGAACACGTCCAAGTGCCTGCCCACGGGCGGCAACATACGGCTGGGCGGGACGGTCCTGCATGGGAGCCACGACCAGATCACCGGAGTAAAGTACTGCGTCCCCGGCGGCGGCGGCATCCCTTCGGGCGGGGCCGCCCGCCGGGGACAAGGCGGGCGGCAGGCGGGGGACCGGATCATCTCCGAGGTGTACCACGGCCACGGGCCGGCGTCTTCGGGGGCCGCCTCGGAAACTTCTGGGAGCGCGAAACCCGGCCCCCTCAACTCCGATGAGACGCTCGCGCGCGTGATCCACGCCCAGCACCTGCCGGCCGCGCACGGCGACTTCCGCGGCCAGATTCCAGGCGCGGAGGCGCCTGAAGCGGACCGCCGGTGGGTTCCCGACCCGGTGGCCCACCTGGAGGCCGCCCCGCCTGGTGGACGGACGACGCCGATGCCGCGCTTCAGCGCGACCGTGCGTAGCGTCGGCTCCCTGAGCCAATCCGGCACCGTTGACTGGGGCCGGCCCACTAAGGCACACCGCAAGAGGGCACCCTACGGCGGGGACGGGTCTGGCCTGCTCGGCATGTACTACCACGGCAACGGCTTCGGCCAATTGGCATTCACCCGACCGGACCGGAACATAGACTACGACTGGTCGGCGGGTCCGCCCGACCCCCGTATCGCGCCAGGCACGGAGTACAGCGTGCGCTGGCTGGGCGAGCTTGTCCCGAAGGTCACGGACACCTACACCCTGATGGTCACCTCGGACGACGGCGCGCGCCTTTACCTGGACGGTCGGCTGCTCGTCGCGAACTGGACCACCCACAGCCCCACGGAAGACACGGCGACGGTCCGGCTGGAGGCGGGCCGCCGCTACGCCATCAAGCTCGAGTACTATGAGAACAGCGTGCCGCCTGCCGCGATAAAGCTTTACTGGGAGGCGCCGTCTGTGCCTCGGGAATACGTCCCGGAGCAGTGCCTGCGGTATCCGAAGATTCGTCCCTAGCAATAAGGGCCGCTCCATGCGGGAACGTAGGGAGAGACTGCACGAGAGTTATCAGGATGGCCGGCGCAGCACCTTCCCCGACAGTACATCCGTCTGCACCCCATCTTCCAGCGCCAGCCGCCCATTAACAATGACGTGCGGGATGCCGACGGGGAAGCGGTGTGGGTCGTCGAAGGTGGCGGCGTCCTGCACGGCCTGCGGGTCAAAAACGGTGATGTCGGCTTTGGTCCCGACCATCAGCGTACCTCGGTCGGATAAGCCGAGCCGCCGGGCGGGAAGGCTGGTCATGCGGCGGACGGCTTCACCCAGCGAAAGGACTTCGCGGTCGCGGACGTAGCGGGCCAGCACGCGCGGGTAGGTCCCATAAGTGCGCGGGTGGGTCTTGTCCGCCGCCATCTCACTGGCCGGATCGTTGGCGACGCCGTCCGAGCCGATCATGGTGTGCGGGTCCGCCAGGATGAACTCGACATCCTCCTCGGACATGGCGAAGTGGACGGCGGCGACCCACCCTTCCTCGTCCAGCAGCAGGTCCAGCGCGGCCTCGGCGGGCGTCTTGCCTTCCTGCGCGCCCAGCTCGGCCAGCGTCTTCCCCTGCGTCTCACGCCGATTACGCGCGACGCCGATCTGCACCGTGTTCCAGTCCCACGGCTCCCCGGCGATCCCCGCCAGGATGCGCGTCCGGTCGTTCGGGTCACGCAGTCGGGCCAGCATGTCCTCCATCGCCCCGTCTTTAGCCCAGTGCGGCAGCAGGATCACGCTCAGGCCAGTCATAAATGCGGTGTAGGGGTACTGGTCGGTCAGCACGTCCAGCCCCGCCGCCCGCGCCCGCGCCATCATCGGCAGCGTGGTCTGCGGCTTGCCCCAGTTGGCGCGGCCCTCGGACTTGTGGTGGGAGAGTTGCAGCGGGACGCCCGTTGTTTCGGCCACGCGCAGGGCTTCCGCGATGCTCTCCACCAGCGTGTCGCCCTCATTGCGGATGTGGGTCGCGTAGAAGCCGTCGGCCTCGCGCGCGACGGCGGCCAGCGCGGCCACTTCTTCGTGCTGCGCGTAGCCGCCCGGCAGATACTCCAGGCCCGTGGACAGCCCGACCGCCCCGTCCGCCAGTGCCTGGGAGAGCATCGCCTGCATTTGAGCCAGCTCGGCGGGTGTCGGGGGGCGGTCCTCGAAGCCCAGAACGGCCTTGCGGATCGTCCCGTGCCCCGCTAATGTAGCGACGTTACCCCCCAGCCCGCCGTCTTCGACGCGGCGCAGGTATTCGCTCATGCGCGACCAGTCCAGGACCGTGCCGCCGCGCTCGGCCCACCGCCGCTCTTGCGCGAAGTTCTCGTCCGCCGTCACCAGCCCAATGGAGGTGCCGCAGTTGCCGACCAACTCCGTCGTGACGCCCTGCGCCAGACTGCTCCGCATGGGGCGGTTAATCAAAAGAGAAAAGTCGGAGTGCGTGTGGATGTCAATGAAGCCGGGCGCGACCGCCAGCCCGGACACATCCAGCACCCGCCCCGCCGTCTCCTGGGCTAAATCGCCCAGCCCAGTGATTCGGTCCCCCGTCACGGCAATGTCCTGCCGCTGCCCCTCGCCTCCCAGCCCGTCATACAGCGTCCCGCCGCGTAAGATCAAATCAGTCATGGGGGATAGTAGCACGCGGTCAGGCGCATTGTCAATAACAAAGACGCCTCCGCACAGGCCGGCAACCTGTTCGATCTAGTCTGGAACTTCAAATCCGAGCGTACTTAATGCCGCTTCTGCAATCTGCTGGTCCTGTAGATAAGTTCCACCGGAGATCCCGATGCCGCCGATGAGCGTGTCACCTTCCCGCACCGGGTAGCCGCCGCCGACTGCCACCAGCCGTGGTATATGCGCGAGCTGGGCGACTTCGGGGGCAGTCGTCAGATAAGTGTTCCAGACGTGCGTGGCAAGATCGTAGGACGCCGACGTCCATGCTTTGTTGATTGCGACCTCGGCAGTAAGGAACGGCGATCCGTCCGTGCGCTCAAATGCCCTGAGATTACCGGCGGCGTCGGTGACTGCGACAGCCACTTCGATGCCGATCTCCCCGGCAGCCGCGCGCGCGGCCTCAATAAGCGCGACCGCCGCAGTGCGGGTGATCGTCGCTGTTGGGATTGACTTTGCCTGCTGTGACTCGGTGTTCATGCTGCAACCTTTTTCGTTTCTAAAAGCGGTCAAAAACGGATGACGACCTTGCCGAAATGCTGGCCGCTCTCCAAGTATTCCAGCGCCGCCCGCGCTTCCATGAACGGGAACACGCGGTCCACGACGGGCCGGATCTTGTTCTGCCCAATGGCCCGGTTCATGCCCTCGAACATCTCCCGCGAACCGACGTATACGCCCTGCACCCGGACATTCTTGCTGAGAATAGATGCCGTACTGACCTCAGCGGCGAAGCCGGTCAGCACACCCATCAGGCTGATCTGCCCACCCCAGCGTACCGCTTTGAGAGACTTGTTGATGGTATCCGCCCCGCCTACCTCTACAACATAATCCACGCCCCTGCCGCCGGTCAGTTCCAGCACCCGATTGTCCCAGTCCGGCACTGCCTTGTAGTTGATTGTTTCATTCGCGCCCAGCGTTCGCGCCCGCGCCAGTTTCTCGTCGCTGCTGCTGGTCAGGATCACCCGCGCCCCCCCGCTTTTGGCAAACTGCAAGGCGAACAGGGACACGCCGCCCGTCCCCAGCAGCAGCACAGACTCGCCCGCTTTGAGGCTTCCTCCGACGAACAGGGAATACCAAGCGGTCACGCCCGCACAGGGTAGGGTCGCGGCTTCTTCGTCGCTCAAATGCTCCGGCACTGGCACGACCGCCTCCTCGCGCAGCACAACAAACTCGGCCAGTACGCCGTCTATGCTCCCGCCTCCCAGAGCCGAGGCCGCCTTCTCCTGCGTGAACTCGCCCGCGACCCAGCCCGGCATGAATGTCCCGGCCACGCGGTCTCCAGCCTTGACCCGCGATACGCCCGCGCCGAGCGCGACTACCTCCCCCACCCCGTCTGACAGTGGGATGATCGGCGATGGAGGCTGCTGAGAACTGCCGTAGCTGCCCCTGACGACCAGCAGGTCGCGATAGTTGAGGGAAGCGGCCCGCATCTTGAGCAGTACCTGCCCCGGTCCCGGCGTCGGCTCAGTCCGCTCGGTCAGAGTCAGCGCGTCCAAGCCCGGCCTGTCGTGAATTTCATAAGCTTTCATAATCGTTGCCTCCATCGTAATGAGGATTGCTCGCACCTGCGCGGGCGGCGAACAATGACAGTATGAACAGGAGCGGTTTAAATTACAAGTACGCACAATAATGTGCTATACTGACAATAATGTAAGTAATAAAGAGGTGAAAGATGGTCAAAAGGCGTTATAACTGCCACTACGGGTGTCCTGTGGAGGCCACGCTGGACGTGATTGGGGGCAAGTGGAAAGGGATAATTCTATTTCACCTGCTGGATCAACCGCAGCGGTTCGGGGAGCTCCACCGCCTGATTGTGGACGTGACCCAGAGGATGCTGACTTTGCAGCTGCGGGAATTGGAGGAGGATGGGGTGGTCCACCGCGAGGTATTCAAGCAGGTCCCACCGAAAGTGGAATACTCCTTAACCGAGTTCGGCAGGAGCCTCAGTCCGATCATTCACCTGATGCGTGACTGGGGTGAACAGTATGCGGAGGCGTTGTCCCAGAAGCAGCGCGTGGTCATTGCGGATGCGAATGACGTTCGCCCGGCGCCGGTAAACAACAGAAACGCCCCGGCATAGGCGGATCGCCAATGCCGGGGCTCTTCGTGTGCGTCAGGCCGGGGTAGGCGCGAGCCGGGGGGCCGACTTGTGCGAGAAGCCCGGTGCGAACTTCAGGGTAGACGAGACCTGGAGCGGCATCGGCGAGAACAGCAGTTGGCGGGCGGCGGCGGCGCAGGCCAGGCCGCCGGGGACGAATCGCGCGCGCCCCTGTCGGGCGGCGGAGCGGCAGGTGTGAATCAGAGTCATCGGGTGTTACCTTTCTCTACAGTGGGTGATGTCATGGACGGCAACAGCTTCGTCTTCATCCTTCGCGTATTTATTTCAATCCTCACCGACCAAAATGATCGGTGCAGTGCGTCCTGAACATTCAGGAAGCAGCCTCTAAGGTGGCACTGCTGAATTTCTTATTGCATGGACCGTGCCAAGTCGCCTGTTTCGCGAAAAATTTATTCAAAATAGGTATACTGAAACGCGATGCCTGCTTTTTCCCCGGAACACATCCGCCGCGACTGGCGACTCTTCTCCGCCGCTGTCTTCTTGTTCGGCTTCGGCTTTGCGGTTTATGGCGCGGTCTTCATCAACTTTATCACGGACGCACACGGAACCCTGCGCGTCGGGCCGGTGGGCATGGGCGCGCTGGAAACCTCACGCGAGATCCCCGGCCTGCTCGCTGTCGGCATTGCGGCCGTCGTCGCGCGCTTCGCCGAGTCGCGCATCGCCGCGCTCTGCCTGTGCTTCAGCGCGGCGGGCGTCGCCGCCACGGGCTTTGTCCACACCTACGGCGAGCTGGTGCTGGTGACGGTCTTCTGGTCCGTCTTCATGCATCAGTGGTTCACGTCCTCCTCCTTTATCCCCCTTGCGCTGGCTTCAGGTCAGGAAGGCGGGCGCCACCTGGGGCGAATGGGCGCCATCGGTTCGGCGGGGACGATCCTGGCCTTTCTTCTCGTGCGCCTGCTCGCCGGTCATGTCGCGTATCCCGTTTTCTTTGTCACGGCTGCCGCCTTCATCTTCGCGGGCGGCGTGTGCCTGCTGCCCATGTCGGGGGCCTCGACCACGCACAACCGCCCCCGGCTGCTGTTCCGGCGTGAATATGGGCTGTTCTACGGGCTGACCTTTTTGGAAGGGTTTCGGCGTCAGATCTTCTCGACCTTCGCCCTGTTCGCACTCGTTCAGCAGTGGCACGTCCATCTCACGCAGATTGACACGCTGATGTTGATCAATGCCGTTGCCTCCTTCCTCGTCGCCGCCCCCGTCGGGCGGCTCATTGACCGCGTCGGCGAGCGTCGCTCCATGTCGTTCTATTACGCCGCCATCGCCTTGACCTTCGCCGGCTACGCCCTGGTTCAGCGCGTCGTCGTCCTCGAAGTCCTGTGGGTCGTGGACAGCATCCTGTTCTCGTTCGGCGTCGGCATCACGACCTATCTGAACCGCATCGTCCGCCCCGGTGAGATGACTCCCTCCCTGGCGATGGGCCAGACTATGAACCACGTCGCCGCCGTCGTGATCCCCGTCGCGGGCGGCCTGCTCTGGCACCGCTTCGGCTACCACGCCCCCTTCTGGTGCGGCGTCGTGGCCGCCCTGGTCTCCCTGCTCATCACTCAGGCCGTGCTGCCCCGCACCCAGCCCGCCCTGGCGGAAGCCGCCGCCTAACGACGATTTAGTAGCCGGTCAAGACCTGTTCCCTTTGCCCCCGTTCGATGCTCGGCAGCGAGTCCTGGGCAACAAAGGCGGCCCAGCGGTTTTGGTCGTGCGTGAAGCTCCTGACGAGGGCCGCCTGTGTCGGATCGCCCGCGCTGCGGATGACATCGAACAGCCCCGCGAAACCGGAGGAACGGTAGCGGCTGCGGTGCGCGTGTATCTCCCTCAACTTCGCTCCGGCGGCGCGGCCGGCAGGCCGCCCCTCGTCCGCCGCGAGCTGAATCAGCCGAAGCTCGGCGCGTCCCGAAACGCGGCTTTCCACGATGCGGGCAATCATCCACGCCAGACGCTGCCCCATCGGAATCTGCGCCAGTTGGATCTTTAGACGCGCGCCGGGGACGAGTCCGAAATCGAGGCCGCGTAGGACGGGCAGCGGGCGCGTGTATGGGAGACCGCTCCGGTAAATCATGTCGGCGATCTCCTCGCAGGCGCAGACCGGGAGCGTGTCCCCCTCGGGCGGGGGTATCTGCATCCGTTGCGCCTCTAGGGCGCCGGCGATCTGAGCCGGGCGGAGCTTTATCGAAGCCAGGAACGCCGCCACCTTCGCCTGGAGCCGCGCACCGGCGGGAGCCTGCGCGCGCGCGCTGGCTTCGGCAAGGAGCCGGGCACGCGCCGCTCGGGCATAGTTTCCCGTCCACGGGTTCGGCGGCTGCCGGATGACCTTCCCAAAGGCGGGCAGAGCCTCCGTCGCGCCCATCTGCGCCAGCGCCAGCAGCGCCGTCGTTTCCACGCTGTCGCTGGGGCTGTTCAGGGCAGCGATTAAGGCGGGTATCTGCGAACGGTCCCCGGCAATGCCCGCAAGACGCAAAGCCGTGAGACGATCTGTACCCGCCGGCAGGGGCGGGACGGCCCGCACCGCCCCCGACGCAGCGAAAAGCAGTGCCGAAGCGGCCAGGGTACAGAGGACAGTAGACGCTTTCCAAACGGCGGTTTTCATCTCGCTCCTTTTCAGGGCGGCTGCTGGGCACCCCGCCGCTGGTTGACAGCAAAGGCGAAGGGCAGTATACTTGGGGCATGACGTACCCATTCCCCGCCCTCCTCTGGCTCCTGCTTACCGCCTTTGCCCCGATCGCGCTTCATGCCGCCGTCCCAAGTGATGCCAAGCCATCCGTCGTCAAAGTCATGAAGGCAGGCAGCGGCTTCCATCTCCTGCGGAACGGCCGGCCCTACGTTGTCAAGGGCGCGGGCGGCGACGACTCCAAAAAACTCCTACGCGACTGTGGCGGTAACTCGTTCCGCACCTGGGGTTCGGACAACCTGGAACCGAAACTGGCCGAAGCCCAGGCCCTGGGCCTAACCGTAACGATTGGCGTCTGGCTGGGGCACCGCGAATACTTCAATTACCACGATGCCGCCCAAGTCGCCGCCCAAAAGGAAACCGTCCGAAAGGCAATCCTGCGCTACCGGAATTCCCCCGCCCTGCTGGTCTGGGCGCTGGGCAATGAGATGGAGGTGGGAGAAGAGGACAATGCCGACATGTGGGCGGCCATCGAAGACCTGGCGAAGATGGCACACGCGCTGGACCCCAGCCACCCCACGATGACCGTCGTGGCCGAGATCGGCGGTGACAAGGTGAAGCAGATCAACGCCCTCTGCCCGGACATAGACATCGTCGGCATTAACTCCTATGCTGGCGGCCCGTCCGTCGGAGACCGCTACAAGGCCGCCGGCGGCGTCAAGCCTTACATCCTCACCGAGTACGGCCCCCCCGGTGTGTGGGAGCAAAAAGCAAACGCCTGGGGCGCGGTTCCCGAGCCGACCAGCACGGAAAAAGCGCGCTGGTATCGAGACACTTACGAGAAGAGCGTCGCCGCCCAGCCGCTCTGCCTCGGCTCCTACGCTTTCACCTGGGGCCATAAGCAGGAGGCCACGGCGACCTGGTTCGGCCTGCTCTTGCCCGATGGCAGCCGGCTCGGCGCGACCGACGCTCTGACTCAGCTTTGGACGGGCAAGCCGCCCGCTCACCCCTGCCCGGTCATCGCCGGGCTGACCCTAGCGGGGCCGGATCAAGTCCTGCCGGGAACGACGATCAAGGCGACGCTGGCCGCCTCCTCCCCTCAAAAGGACCCGCTCACCGTCCAGTGGGTCTTGCAGGCCGATTCCGTCACCTACCACACCGGCGGCGGGGCTGAGGGCGATCTGCCGACCTACCCCGAAGCTATCGTCTCCTCCAGCCGCGGCGCTGCGACCGTCCAGATGCCGATCCACAAGGGCGGCTACCGGCTCTTCGCCACTGTCCGCGATACGCACGGGGGTGCCGCCGTCGCGAACATCCCCCTCTTCGTCCAATCCGACAGCCTCGCGCCGCCCGCGCAAAAAGCCGCCCTGCCGCTCGTGCTGTACGGCCCCGCCGCGCACAATCCCCTGCCCTTCACCCCCGCCGGATATATGGGCAATGCGGCCGCCATCACTATGGACAATGCCTCGACCGACATGCCCTATGCCGGCAAAACCTGCCTGAAGGTCACTTACGCGGCAGCGGACAACTGGGGCGGCGTCGTCTGGCAAAACCCCGCGAACGACTGGGGCGACCACCCTAATGGCTGGGACCTCACCGGGGCAAAAGCACTCAAGTTCTGGGCGCGCGGAGCAGCGGGCGGCGAAGTCGTCACGTTCACGTTCGGACTGCTCGGCCACGACAAAACCTACCCGGACACCGCGACGGGCAAGCTGGACCGGGTGACATTAACGAAAAGCTGGAAGTCTTACACGCTCGACCTGAAGGGGCTGGACCTGTCACGCATCAAGACCGGCTTCTGCTGGACCCTGGCCGCAACCGGCCAGCCTATGACGTTCTACCTGGACGACATTCGCTATGAGTGACTAGACCTGGTTCCAGCACTCCGGCGACAGCAGCAGGTCCAGCGTCCCGTTCTGAACGTCCGCCGTCTGCGCCATGGTCGTGTAGAAGATCGCCTCGCGCAGCAGCCTTTGGGGCGGCAGGGATAGCAGGTGCGCGCTGCCGCCGGTCGCCGTGACCGTCGCATGGGCCGCGCGGACGGCGAGGACGATGGCGGCGGCCCGCGCGTGCAGGGCGTGTTCCTTGTAGTTCGGCTGGTCGGCACAGGCTCCGCTCCAGGTCAGCGCCTCGTGGCGGCAGGCGGCTATTTCGCGCGTCAGTTCTTCGGCGGCCTCGGCGAACACGTCATTGCCGCGCCGCTCGGCCAGCGCCCGCAAATAGTGGACGCTGCCCCGCGCGCCGCCAAGCGGCAGAAAGACATGGCCAGAAATCCCGCAATAATCCCCGCGCTTCAGCGACTCGACGGGGCGTTCGTACAAAGCGTACTCGTCCGGCAGGAACAGATCGTCCAGCGTCACTTCCACCGTGTCCGAAGCGTTCATCACGACCAGCGGGATAGGCGGTCCGGGCAGCAGCCCCGCCTCATTGCCTGTTTTCGGGACGTAAAAGTAAATGTGGTCTTCTTCGGGCAGCCGCATCGCCCCCAGGATGAACGAGTCCAGCAGGCTCCACCCTGTCACCCAGGGCGCTGTCCCCGACACCCGGTAGCCGCCCGCCGCGCGCTCCGCCCGCACCATCGGCGGACCGGCCCGGCGCAGGTGCGAAAACGCGACCCCGCACAGCTCCTGGCCTGACGCGAACAAGGGCAGCTTCTCGCTCCGCAGCGCCTCGCTCCGCGCGCCGCCCACGAAGCCGCCGCCCGCGTGGAGCTGCTGCTGCGTGAACGCCGTCACGCCGCAGGCCGACGCCATCAGTTCCGTGTACTCGCGCCGCGTCACGTCATCCGCGCCCATGCCACCGAAGTCGGGCGAAATACCCAGCCCGAAGTAGCCCGCCTGGGCCAGCAGGCGCACGTTCTCGGCCACCTGCCCATAGATGTCACCCTGATCGGCCCGCTCGGCGTTGGGCCGAAAGACCTCATCCGCCAGACGCCGCGCTTCCGCTAAAATTTGTTCCTTCATGGTGCCGCTAGTATACCCAAAAGGGGCGATGTATCCAGCATGGGAAGCGCATCTCCGAAGATGTGCCCGGCACTGGAAGTGCCGGGCTACTATGGAGTGAAAGTCGCTCCGCGACTGAAGACCGCCGCCCATAATCTTAATCCTCAGTGCCGGGCAGTTGCTTCCCGTGCCGGGCGATTGCGGGTACACTGAAGGCTGATGGCGAAAATTCTGATCCACACGCTCGGCTCGTCCGGCGATTTCAACCCTTTCATGGCGCTCGCCTTAGAGCTGCGGCAGCGCGGACATGCAATCCACTGGGCAGTCAGCCCCAAGTTCGCGGACAAGGCGCGCGCGCAGGGCTTTGAAGCTACGGTTGCAGGCGTGGACCCGGATTGGGAGTCGGACCTGCTGCGGCGGATGCTGACCGCCCATCTGACGGACCCAGTTCAGATCATGTTCAAGGAAGTCCTGATCCCGGCCATCGTCCCCGCCACCCTCGCCCTGGAGCCGCTGGCGCGGGAGGCCGACCTGTTCCTCTCGCACACCATCCAGCTTGCCGCCCCCGCTGTGGCCGACCGGACAGGAACGCCCTGGATCAGCGCCAGCGCGGCGACCTTGATCCACGAGACGACCGCCTATCCGCCGCCCGGCGTCGCCTGGAAGGGCTGCCCCGCCTGGCTGTCCCGCCTGGGCTGGGAGGTGGGCTACCGCATCTTCGGCGACTTCGACTCCCTGGCCGGCGCCGAATACAGGAAAATCGGCGTCGCGGCCCGCCCCAACGTCGTTTCGGGCGGCGCCTATTCCCGACGCTTGACCCTGGGCCTGTGGTCCCCGTCGTTCTTCCCCCGCCCCGCCGACTGGCCCCGCTGGTTCCAGGTCGGCGGCTACGCCCGCTGGGATGGGGAAGCCCCCCCCGCCCCCAATACTGGCGCAACTGCACCCGACGGGGGAGCCGGACTAGAAAACGGTAGGGAATCGGGTTCTTCTCTGGCTCCCCCAGAGTTTTGGGGGAGAGGGCCAACCACCCTCTTCACCCTGGGTTCCTCAGTCGTCAACCACCCCGGCGAGTTCTGGGTGACCGCCCTGCGCGCGCTGGCGCTGACAGACTGGAACGCCGTCCTGCTCGGCGCTCCCGAAGACTTACCCCTTCCGCTTGCCCTGCGCGGACGGGTCCAGGTCATTCCCTACGCCCCCTACGCCGGTCTTTTCCCGCAGGTAAACGCTGTCGTTCATCAGGGCGGCGTCGGCACGACCCAGGCCGCCTGCTACTACGGCGTCCCCTCGCTCGTTGTCCCGCGCGGCTTTGACCAATTTGAAAATGCCGCGCACATCCAGCGCGAGGGTTGGGGCCTGCGCCTGATGCCCGCCGACTTCTCCCCTTCCAGCCTGCGCCTGCGCCTGCGCCGCCTGCTGGACTCACCCCAAATCCGGGGTTCTGTCGCGGACCTGGGCCGCCGGATGCAGGCCGAGCCGGGCGTCTCCCACAGCGCCGATCTGGTGGAAGCCGCGCTGGAGCCGGAACGGAAACCTTGACAGGCTCCCACCCGTAGAAGTATAATGAACCGTTGTTTTTCGCGGGAATCGCGTTCCCCACAGCAGTCGGTCGAAGCGTTGTCTTCGCGGAGGAAGAATTGAAGCAGGAGAAAATCTGGGGGCTGGTCATTCTGGCCCTCATCGCCCTTTCAGGCTGGGTCATGCTCGGCAAGCACACGGACCCCAAGACCCACCAGCGCGTCGCCAACTACCCAACCCGGTACGGCCTGGACATCAAAGGCGGCGTCCGCGCCACGTTCCAGGTGCGGACCGATCTCGCCCCGAACGTTCCCTATGACCAGGCCACCATCCAGCACATCATCGAGCAGCGCATCAATGGGTCCGGCGTCACCGAGGCCGTTGTCCAGCCCAGGCCCCAGGAAAAGCAGTTCGTCATCGAATTGCCGGATGTCAAGGACAAGAACGCCATCCTGGAGCAGCTCGGCACGACCGCCCAGATGACGTTCTACTACTTCCCCGATGTCCGCTCCACGCGCAACGCAAACGCGCCGCTCCAGTACGTCACGAGCCGGGCCACGAACGGCCATGAGCTGTACTCGTTCATCGTCAGCCAGCCCTGGAACGGCTTCAGCCCCGGCGAGTCGTTCCGCGACGGCGCGCAGATCAGAGCGGACTGGGATGCGCTACTGACCGATGCCCGCAGCAACCGGCCCGGTCCAGGGACGCAGCTTTATTCGCCGCCCCCCATCAACCCTGCCCAGAAGCAGGTGCTGGAAGCGGCGCGGCAGATCTATGACCAATTGACGTCGGAAGCGTCGGTCTATCTGAATCCCGCCCAGCAGCAGCGCGCGGCCGCCCTGAACAAAGAGATCAACGGCTGGAACGCGCTCCTGACGGACTCCCTGAACGCAAACGGCGGTCAGCCGATCTTGACCGGGGCTGACCTGGAGCCAAAGTCCGGCGCACATCTTGGAGGAACCGGCTCGACCCCTGCCGTCTCGCAGGTCTTCACCGAGAAGGGGGCCGCAGCGTTCGCCAAGTTTACCACGGAGCACACCGGCGAGATCAACGGCATCGTGCTAGACGACGCCGTGCTTTCCGCCCCGGTCATCAATGAACCTATTGTGGACGGGCAGGCCGAGATCAGCGGCGGGTTCGCCACACTCGCCGAAGCGAAAAACCTTTCCAACCTGCTGAATGCCGGCGCGCTGCCCATTCCCTTGACGCAGGTGGCGACCGAATCCATCGAGGCCACGCGCGGCGTCGGGGCGGTGACCAAGAGCCTGATCGCGGGCGGCGTCGGGCTGGCGCTCGTCCTGCTCTTCATGCTGGCTTACTACCGCCTGCCGGGCCTGCTGGCCGACATCGCCCTGCTCATCTACGCCCTGTTCACCCTGGCGATCTTCAAGGGCGCCCTGGGCTGGCTGTTCCCCGGCCTCGTCGTCACCCTGACCCTGCCGGGCATCGCCGGCTTCATCCTATCCATCGGCATGGCCGTGGACGCGAACATCCTGATCTTCGAGCGCCTCAAGGAAGAGATGCGAGCCGGGAAGGCCCTGCGGCCCGCCATTGACGCCGCCTTCAAGCGCGCCTTCCCGGCGATCCGTGACTCGAACATCTGCACCAGCATCACCTGCATCGTCCTGCTGTCTCTGGGCACCGCCACGGTGCGCGGCTTTGCCCTGACGCTACTCATTGGCGTCCTGGTGTCGCTTTTCTCGGCCATCACCGTCACCCGGACCCTGCTGTACCTGCTCGTGGACCTGTTCCCCGCCCTGGCGAAGAACCCGGCCCTATTCGGCCTGAACGTCCGCTCCCTCGTGGGCCGGACGGTGGCGGACGGGGACCGCAGCAGCCTGAACATCATCGGCCGCCGGAAGTGGTTTTACCTCCTCAGCCTGGTGATCATCGTCCCCGGAATGATCTTCCTGGCCCTCGGCGGGCTGAAGCGCGGCATTGACTTCACCGGCGGCACGCAGATCGAGGTCAAGTACCCGCGCCCGATCACGGCGACGGACGTTGAGCGCGCACTGACAACTTCCAACTTCAATCGCAATACGATACAGATGGCGGAGGGAGGCACGGTCGCCATTGTCACCGTCCCCGACGTCTCGAAAGAAGCCAACAATCTCAAAAGCCCCGTCTACAACCGCCTGACGACCGCCCTCAACCAAGTTGGCCCCAACGTGGAGCAGCGCTTCGGCAGCACCGGCCCCATCATCTCCAAGGAGGTCACGAGCAACGCCTTCCAGGCCATTGTGATCGCTTCCGCGCTGATCATCCTGTACCTCGCCCTCGTCTTCGGCATCGGCGGGTTCGTGGCCGGCCTGCGCTTGGGAAGCTCGGCCGTCGCCGCCCTGCTGCACGATGTCCTGGTCCTGCTCGGCGCGTTCGCGATCTTCGGATACTTCCTCGGCTGGGAGATTGACAGCCTCTTCATCACCGCCCTGCTGACCGTCATCGGCTTCTCCGTCCATGACACGGTCGTCATCTTCGACCGCGTCCGCGAGAACCTGCGGCACCGAGATCGCGGCGAGAGCTTCGAGTCCCTGGTCAACCGCTCCATCGGCCAGACCCTGGCCCGGTCCATCAACACGTCGCTGACGGTCGTGATGACCCTCCTCGCCCTCGTCGTGCTCGGCGGCCAGACGACGCGCCTTCTGAACGTCGCCCTGCTCATCGGCATCATCAGCGGGACCTACTCGTCCATCTTCAACGCCGCCTCGATCCTCGTGGACTGGGAAAACTGGCTCGCCAAGCGGCGCGGCAGCGCTCCCGTGCGCGCCGAAGCCGCCGCCCCTGTGCCTTCGCCGTCAACGGGCGGCGCCGCTGTCTACCCCGCCAACGGCGGCAGCTCGCGCCCGCCCGCGGCTCGGCCCGCGCCGCCCGCCGCCGCGCCTCGGCCCGCCGCGCCCGGCGAGATTCAGATCTCGGCGATCAAAGCCAAAAAGAAGCGCCCGGCAAAGCGGTTCTAGCCATGCGCCTGTTCCGCTTCGATGCCGACACGGCGCAGCGCACCGTGACAGCCTTCGGCAGCCGAAACGTGGTGATCTCCGGCATCCTGCGGAACCCGGAGATCGCCCACATCGGCTGCTTGCACCTCGGCCCGGACGGTTTGGTTGGTGAGCATCCGACGACAACAACGCAATTGCTGCTTATCGTACAGGGATCAGGCGAGGTGCGCGGCGGTGCCCTGGACTTCGTCCCTATCACGGCGGGCCAAGCCGCCTTCTGGGAGGCGGGCGAAGCTCACGAGACGCGCTCAGAAGAAGGCATGATGGCGCTAGTCATTGAGGGGCTGTCACTCGATCCAACTGCCATCATGGTGCCGTTGTCGCTGCGAGAAACCTATGGGAAATAGAAAAGCATGGGCGTTCAGCATCCTCAGCATACTTTTTCTGGCCGTCTCTTTCGTCTGTCTCCATCTAAGAAGCCAAACACAACAGGCGTTGCCAGTATGGCAGCCAAATCCGGCTTTGATGAGCAGTTTAGGCCCGGAAGTAAGCATAGAAGGCTATGGGATGCGCCTTCCAAGCGGCTATGAAGCAAAGTATGCCGATCTGCTGGGCAATTTGCAACCTTTTGGGCTAGATATGTACTTTTGGCACAATGATCGCCATGCCCCGAATGCTTCTGGTATCGAGTTGAATATCGTTCGCCGGATCAACCTGCATACTCCGGCGGACACTGCCCGGTACGCGCTGGAAGCACAAAAGAAAGGCTTGGACAACTTTTCCTCTTCTTCCATTGAAGAGGGGCGGATCAACGGCCTCCCATTCGCGCGTGTCTACTGGCAGGGAACCGAGAAGGGGTCTAGCAGCCTACATGTCAACAGCGGCTTCATTTACGCCACAAATGATTGGACAAAGGGAATCATCATCACAGGCTATGACAGAGTCCCTTGTTCTGGTGAGCCATGCCATTATGAACCAATCGGGCAACCAGTCCTCCCATCCGTAGAAGCAGCAGTATTGACTCTCCACAAACGGCTTTGTTGCATAAATCGTTTTTGGTAGTTGCAGATGCGGCGGTCGGGGTGTTCTTAGAGTGTGAACAACAAGAATACCCTACGCTCCAACGGCTCGCCAAAGCCGAGAAAGCGTCCTGTGCCT
>JAABUM010002046.1_pt1 | contig 28300 bp, 27 predicted proteins | sample 5559161 | NCBI WGS metagenome assembly JAABUM01 (sample SAMN10711868, study PRJNA513369) | rock metagenome | isolation source: Antarctica rocks | place: Antarctica: Victoria Land, Siegfried Peak nord
TGCCCCCACGACCGATCCCGCCACCTACGATTTCGCCCGCGACGAGCCGCGCTGGCAGCGGGCGTGGGACCTCGCCGGGTGCTTCCGGGCGGAGGACGCGCCGGCGGACGGCAAGCCGAAGTACTACGTCCTGGAGATGTTCCCCTATCCCAGCGGCAAGATACACATGGGGCACGTACGCAACTACGCGCTGGGCGACGTGGTCGCGCGCTACAAGCGGGCACGGGGCTACTCGGTCATGCACCCTATGGGCTGGGACGCCTTCGGCCTGCCGGCGGAGAACGCGGCGCGCGACCGCGGCGTGCATCCCGCGGAATGGACCTACGCCAACATCGCCGCCATGCGGGCGGAGCTGCAGCGGATCGGCATGTCGTTCGACTGGTCCCGTGAGTTCGCCACCTGCGACCCGGCCTATTACGGCCAGCAGCAGCGCCTGTTCCTGCACCTGATGCGGTCGGGCCTGGCGGAGCGCAAGCTGAGCTGGGTCAACTGGGACCCGGTGGACGGCACCGTGCTGGCCAACGAGCAGGTGGTTGACGGGCGGGGCTGGCGCTCCGGCGCCCCGGTCGAGAAGCGGCAGCTCTCCCAGTGGTTCCTGCGTATCACCAAGTTCGCGCCGGAGCTGCTGGCGGCGCTGGACGGCATGGACGGCTGGCCGGAGCGGGTGCTCGCCATGCAGTCCCGCTGGATCGGCCGCAGCGAGGGCGCGCGGGTGCGCTTCTCCCTGACGGCGGCGGCGGGCAGCGAGACCGAGGTGGAGGTGTTCACCACCCGGCCCGACACGCTGTTCGGCATGTCGTTCATCGCGCTGGCGCCGGAGCATCCCGTCTCCGCCCATGCCGCCGCGCACGACCCGGCGGCGGCGGCCTTCGTCGCGAAGTGCCGCAGCCTGGGCACCAGCGAGGCCGCCATCGAGATGGCGGAGAAGCAGGGCTATGACACCGGGCTGCGGGTGGCGCACCCGTTCCTGCCGGGCGTCACCTTCCCGGTGTGGATCGCCAACTTCGTGCTGATGGAATACGGCACCGGCGCCATCTTCGGCTGCCCCGCGGGGGACCAGCGGGACCTGGACTTCGCGCGCAAGTACGGGTTGGCGACCCCTGCGGTGGTGCTGCCGCCGGGGGAGGACGCCGGGTCGTTCGCAGTGGGCGCGCAGGCGTACGACGGTCCCGGCCGGATGATCCATTCGGGCTTCCTGGACGGCATGGACGGCGCCGATGCCAAGCGTGCCGCCATCGGCGCCCTGGAACGGGCGGACGCCGGCACCGGAGTCGTCAACTGGCGGCTGCGGGATTGGGGCGTGAGCCGGCAGCGGGGCTGGGGCTGCCCGATCCCGGTCATCCACTGCGACGCCTGCGGCACGGTGCCGGTGCCGGACGCGGACCTGCCGGTGCGGCTGCCGGACGACCTGGCCTTCGACCGGCCCGGCAACGCGCTGGACCACCATCCCACCTGGAAGAACGTCCCCTGCCCCGGCTGCGGCGCCCCGGCGCGGCGGGAGACCGACACCTTCGACACCTTCATGGACAGCAGTTGGTACTTCGCCCGGTTCTGCTCGCCGGGCGCCGCGGTGCCCATCGTGCGGGCGGCGGCGGACCACTGGCTGCCGGTGGACCAGTATATCGGCGGGATCGAGCACGCGATCCTGCACCTGCTGTATGCGCGGTTCTTCACCCGGGCGCTGCAGGCCACCGGTGTCGTCGGCGTGGCCGAGCCATTCCGCGGGCTGTTCACCCAGGGGATGGTGACGCACGAGAGCTATCAGGACGAGGCCGGGGCGTGGCTGTATCCCGAGGAGGTCGAGCGCCTGCCGGACGGCGCCGCCGTGCAGCGCGCGACCGGACGCCCGGCGGTGGTCGGCCGGGTCGAGAAGATGTCCAAGAGCAAGCACAACACCGTGGCCCCCGGCGCCATCATCGGCCGCTACGGCGCCGACACCGCGCGCTGGTTCGTGCTGTCCGACAACCCGCCGGAGCGGGACGTCGAGTGGACGGAGGCGGGGGTCGCCGGGGCGCACCGCTTCATGGGCCGGGTGTTCCGCATCGCACAGGCGGTGGCGGCCGGGACGCGTATTGAAGCGGGGGCCGGGCCGGTGCCGGAGCAGTTCGCCCCTGCCGCGATGACGCTGCGGCGCACGGCGCACCGGACGGTCGCGGCGGTCACGGAGGCGCTGGAGACCTTCGCGTTCAACGTGGCGGTGGCGCGGCTGCACGAGCTGGCGACGGCGCTGCTGGACGCGGAGCGCGCCCCCGATGCGGCGGGCCTGGCCTGGGCGCGGCGGGAGGCCGCGGGCATCCTGGCGCGGCTGCTGGCGCCGCTGGCGCCGCATCTGGCCGAGACGGTGAACGACATGCTGGACCCGGGCAGCCCGCTGGTGTGCGACCAGCCCTGGCCCGAAGCCGACCCGGCGCTGGTGGCGGTGGACCAGGTGACGGTCACGGTCCAAGTCATGGGCAAGCTGCGGGCGACGGTGCTGCTACCGCCGGGGGCGGACGCCGCGACGGCCATCGCGGCGGCGGAGGCCGATCCTGCGGTGGCGCGGCTGCTGGACGGGCGGCGCGTCGTGAAGCGCATCCATGTGCCCGACCGCATCGTGAACTTCGTGGTCGCGGGCTGATGGCGGCGCGGGTCCTCGGACGCCGGCTGGCGCTGCTGGGCGCGGCCGGGGGGCTGGCGGGGTGCGGCTTCCATCCGCTGTACGCCCCGGCGGCCGGCGGCGCACCCGGCCCGGCGGCGGCGGAGCTGGCGGCGGTCTATGTGCCGGTGATGTCGGAGCGGACGGGGCAGCTCTTGCGCCAGGCGTTGCAGCAACGGTTCGACGGCACCGGGACGGGCGTGGCCAAGCGCTACCAGCTCGATGTCAACTACAACGTCGCCGGCGAGGGCGTGGCGGTGCAGCGGGACAACTCGACGACGCGGATACGGCTGGTCGGCACGGCGTCATGGGTGCTGCGGACCTTGTCGCTGGAGCGCAAGGCGCTGGCCCAGGGGTCGGCGCGCGTGCTGGACGGTTTCAACATCCTGAACCAGCAATACTTCGCGGCAGACCTGGAGGGCCAATCGGCGACGGTGCGGGTGACGCAGGCGCTGGCGGACCAGATCACGCTCAAGCTGGGCATCTACTTCCAGCAGGCCGCCGCACCCGCATGACGCCGGCAGCCGCCCCCTCCCGCCCTTGCGTCGGCGCACCGTCGTTGCGGGCCGCCCTTGCGGCGCGGCGGTCCAGGGGCGGCAGGGACCGTGCCGATGGCCGCTGCGCCGCTGCGCCTCCCGCGATGAGGAAGGCGGCCTTGGCAGGGGACAATCGGCACAAGGCCGCCCGGTCGAAGCTGCCGGCGTGAAGCTCGATGCCCGCCGGATGGCGGCGTTCCTGCGCGATCCCGGCCCGGTGCGCGCGGTGCTGCTGCACGGCGACGACGAGGGCATGGTGCGGCACCGCGCCGGGCAACTGACGGAAGCCGTGGTGGGCGCGCGGGACGACCCGTTCCGCGTGGCGTGGCTGTCGCGGGAGGACCATGCGCGGCTGGCCGAGGAGGCGTCCGCCATAGCCATGATGGGCGGGCGCCGCGTGGTGCGCGTGCGGGACGCCGGGGATGCGCTGCTGGCGCCGGTGAAGGCGGTGCTGGACGGCCGCGGCGACAGCCTGGTGGTGCTGGAGGCCGGGGCGCTGCCGGGCAAGTCCAAGCTGCGGGCGCTGCTGGAGGGCGCGGCCAACGGCGCGGCGCTGGCGTGCTACCCGGAAGACGGCAAGGCGCTGCAGGAGGCGGTGGAGGGCGGGTTGCAGGCGGCTGGGCTGCGGCTGGACCGGGACGCGCTGGAATGGCTGCTGCAACGGATCGGCGCCGACCGCGGCGCGACCCGGGGCGAGGTGGAGAAGCTCATCCTCTATGCCGGCGCGGACCGCTCGCTGGGCTTGGACGCCGTGCGCGCCTGCGTCGGCGACCAGGCGGCGGTGTCGTTCGACGACGCGGTGTTCGCCGCGACGCTGGGCGATGTCGCGGGGGCGGACCGCGCGATGGAGCGCACGCTGGCGGAGGGCATGGCGCCGGTGGCGGTGGTGCGCGGCGTGCTGGCCCATCTGGGGCGGCTGCACCTGGCGCGCGGGCACATGGCGGGGGGGATGTCCGCCGGGGACGCGGCGCGGGCGCTGCGCCCGCCGGTGTTCTTCAAGCGGGCGGAGGAGTTCGGGCGGTCCCTGCATCTATGGGACGCCGGGCGGCTGGCGCAGGCGATGGACGACGCCCGGCGGGTGGAGCTGGCCTGCAAGCAGACCGGGGCGCCGGACGCGCTGCTGGTGCGCCGGCTGGTGCTGGGGCTGGCGCGCGGGGCGGCGGGGCGGCGGGGCGGCGGGGGCGGTAGGCTGCCTGCAAGCTGCCGTGCCGTTCCAGGCTGACGGCCTGTCATCTTGTGGTGGCGGCGCTAACCAGGTTCCCACAATGGCTTGGTAGCTGACGAGCGGCTTCGCGCGCCAGTTCGAGGGGCCGGGTGGGCATCCAAGGTCATGTCGAAGCGGCGCCTCCTGGACCGGGCCGGTTCCGGACATCGCTGGGCGGGTCTGTGCAGCAAGGCTGCGGCAGACGGGCGCCGCCGAACGGCAATGGACAGGCCGCGGCAAAAAAGTATCAATGCTGCGCTGCAAAGTGCGTAGCCGGCCAGGCCGGCCGCGTTTTAGCTTCGTGGAAGACAGATGACCCGCAGCGAACTGCGGGCCGTGGCAATGGACGGGGGGGAACATGGGGGCGAAGCCCGATCTGGAGCTGGTCCAGGTACGTGACGACCAGTCGTTCAAGATCTGGTCGCATGGCTACCCGTTCCGGACCGTCCGGTGGCACTTCCATCCCGAGTACGAGCTGCACCTCGTGACGGCCACGACCGGCCGCATGTACGTGGGCGACCACATCGGGCCGTTCGGCGTGGGCGACCTGGTGCTCACAGGCCCCAACCTGCCGCACAACTGGATCAGCGACGTAGCCGATGGCGAGGTGGTGGAGGAGAGGTGCCTCATCCTCCAGTTCACCGCGGAGTTCATCGGGTCGTGCATGACGCTGTTCCCGGAACTGCGCTTCCTGCAGCCGCTGCTGGCGGAGTCGTTCCGCGGCGTCCGGTTCCCCGCCGCCCTGGCCGAGCGCATACGGCCGCTGATGCATGACCTGCTGGGCGCGTCCGGCGCACGCCGCCTGGCGCTGTTCATGGACATCGCCGACCTGCTCGGCCACGCCGGGAACCGCGAGCCGCTCGCGGGTGTCGGCTTCCAGCCGGACCCGGCGGCCTACCTGTCCACGACCATGAACCTGGTGCTGCAGCATATCGGGCGCAGTTTCACGCGCGACCTGCGCGAGGCGGAGCTGGCCGCGCTCAGCCGGCAGAGCGTCAGCACGTTCTCCCGTTCGTTCCGGCGCCATACCGGCATGGTGTTCGTTCAGTACGTCAACTCGCTGCGGATCGAGCTGGCGTGCCAGCACCTGAGCCTGGCGGAGCTGAGCGTGACGGACATCTGCTACGAGGTGGGGTTCAACAACGTGTCGAACTTCAACCGCCAGTTCCTGGCCGCCAAGGGAATGCCGCCCTCGAAGTTCCGCCTCCTCCACCTCGGCGGGGCGCGGCTCGCCGCTGCCGCCTGACACACGCCCGCTTGATACACGCCTGCCCGACACGCGCCCGCTTGATGCAAGACTGCAACCAAAACAAGGAAATGCCCATGACCCGGACCACCGCATCCATCGCCGCCCCTATCGCTGCCGCCCTCGTTTTCGGCCTGCTCGGCGGCGCGTCCGGCGCCTCCGCCGCCACTGTGGAGAACGCGACGGTCGCGTTCCTCATGCCCGACCAAGCCTCGACCCGCTACGAAGAGCATGACCGCCCCGGCTTCGTGGCCGAGATGAAGAAGCTCTGCCCGTCCTGCCGCGTGCTGTATCAGAACGCGGACGGCGACGTGACCCGCCAGCAGCAGCAGTTCAACTCGGTCATCACCCAGGGCGCCAAGGTCATCGTGATCGACCCGGTGGACTCCAGCGCCGCCGCGTCCCTGCTCAAGCAGGCGCAGGCGCAGGGGATCAAGGTGATCGCCTATGACCGCCCGATCCCGTCCGCCCCGGCCGACTTCTACGTGTCGTTCAACAACGAGGAGATTGGCAGGTCCATCGCCGCGTCGCTGGTGCAGCGCCTGAAGGCGAAGGGCGTGTCGCCCGCGGACGGCGCCGGGCTGCTGGAGATCAACGGCTCGCCGACCGACGCAGCGGCCGGGCTGATCAAGAAGGGCATCCACGCAGGGCTGGAGAACAGCGGCTACGCGCTGCTGGCCGAGTTCGACACGCCGGAGTGGGCGCCGCCCAAGGCGCAGCAGTGGGCCAGCGGCCAGATATCGCGGTTCGGCAAGAAGATCGTGGGCGTGGTCGCGGCCAACGACGGCACGGCGGGCGGCGCCATTGCCGCGTTCAAGGCGGCGGGCATAGAGGCGGTGCCGCCCGTGACGGGCAACGACGCGACCATAGCGGGCCTGCAGCTCATCATCTCGGGCGACCAGTACAACACCATCTCCAAGCCGAGCGAGGTCGTGGCCGCTGCCGCCGCCAACGTGGCGGTGTCGCTGCTGGGCGGCGAGGTGCCGAAGTCGGATGCCACCCTGTTCGGCACGCCCTCCCGGCTGTTCGTGCCGGCGCTGGTGACGGCGGACAACCTGAAGGCGGAGATCGTTGACAAGATGGTTGACGGCAAGCCGATCACCCCGGCATCCGCCCTCTGCACCGGTCGCTATGTCGAGGGCTGCAAGAAGCTGGGCCTTATGCAATAGAAGAAGCAAGGGCGGCAGCAGGCACGGGGTTCAAGGTTATGGCGGATGGATCGCAGCGGGACGTGGTGCTCAGCCTGCGGGGCATCTCGAAGCAGTTCGGCGCCGTGTCCGCGCTGACGGACATAGACCTTGAGGTCCATGCGGGCGAGGTGGTGGCGCTTGTCGGCGACAACGGCGCCGGCAAGTCCACGCTGGTCAAGGTGCTGGCCGGCGTCCACGCGCCCAGCGCGGGCACCATGACGTTCTGCGGCAAGGAGGTGGCGCTGTCCGGTCCCAGCGACGCGCTGGCGCTGGGCATCGCGACCGTGTTCCAGGACCTCGCCTTGTGCGAGAACCTGGACGTCGTCGCCAACATCTTCCTCGGCAAGGAGCTGCGGCCGGCGCAGCTCGACGAGGTCTCGATGGAGATACGCGCCTGGACGCTGCTCAACGAGCTGTCCGCGCGCATCCCGAGCGTGCGGGAGCCGGTGGCGTCGCTGTCCGGGGGGCAGCGGCAGACCGTCGCCATCGCCCGGTCGCTGCTGCTCGACCCGAAGCTCATCATGCTGGACGAGCCGACCGCCGCGCTGGGCGTCGCGCAGACGGCCGAGGTGCTGGACCTGATCGAGCGGGTGCGGGCGCGCGGGCTGGGCGTCATCGTGATTAGCCACAACATGGAGGACGTGCGGGCGGTGGCGGACCGGATCGTGGTGCTGCGGCTGGGGCGCAACGGCGGCGTGTTCACGCCCGATGCGTCCAACGCGGAGCTGGTGGGCGCCATCACCGGCGCCGCGGACAACTCCGTCTCGCGCCGGTCCAGCCGGCGGTCGCTGCAAGCCGAGGAGGCGCCGCTATGAGCGCGCCGCTGCTCGACCGAAGCGACGTGCGGGTCCGGGACGACGCGGGCATCGCCGGGTCGCTGCGGGGCTTCCTCGACCGAGTGCGCTCGGGCGACCTCGGCTTCTTGCCGGTGGTGGTCGGGCTGGCGGTGATCTGGACGGTGTTCCAGACCCTCAACCCGGTGTTCCTATCGGCCAACAACCTGGTCAACCTGCTGTTCGACTCTGCCACTGTCGGGGTCATCTCGCTCGGCGTCGTCTGCATCCTGATGGTGGGCGAGATTGACCTGTCGGTCGGCTCCGTCAGCGGGTTCGCCTCCGCGCTGCTGGGCGTGATCTGGGTCAACGCCGACTGGCCGGTGGCGCTGGCGGTGCTGGCCGCGCTCGCCGCGGGCGCCGCCATCGGCTTGGTCTATGCCCTGCTGTTCACGCGGCTGGGGATGCCCTCCTTCGTGTCCACGCTGGCGGGGCTGCTGACCGTCCTCGGCTTCCAGCTCTATATCCTGGGGTCCACCGGGTCTATCAACCTGCCCTATGGCTCGCCGCTGGTGGGCTTCGGCCAGCTCCTGGTCATGCCACGGCCGGTCGCCTACGGGCTGGCGGCCCTGGCGGCTGCCGTGTCGCTGGTCGCAGGGCTGCGGACAGCGGCCCGCCGCGGCCAGGCTGGGCTGTCGCGGCGCTCCACGGGCGGGCTGCTGGCGCGCGCCGCCGTGCTGCTCGCGGTGCTGGAGGCGGTGGCCTACTACCTCAACACGGACCGGGGCGTGCCCTGGATGTTCGGGCTGTTCGCCCTGCTCGTGGTGGCGATGGACTACGCGCTGAAGCGGACCAAGTGGGGCCGCTCCATGACCGCGATAGGCGGCAACCGGGAGGCCGCGCGCCGGGCGGGCATCAACGTCACGGCGACGTATATCAGCGCGTTCGTGCTGTGCTCGGTGCTGGCGGCGGCGGGCGGCGTGCTGTCGGCGGCGCGGCTGGCGTCGGCCAGCCAGCAGGCGGGCACGGGCGACGTGAACCTGAACGCCATCGCGGCGGCGGTGATCGGCGGCACGTCGCTGTTTGGTGGCCGGGGCAGCGCCTACTCCGCGCTGCTCGGGATCATCGTCATCCAGTCCATCGCCAGCGGGCTGACGCTGCTCGATCTGTCGTCGTCGCTGCGCTACATGATCACGGGCGCGGTGCTGGCGGTGGCGGTGATCGTTGACTCCCTCGCGCGCCGGTCGCGCGCCTCCCACGGACGCGGCTGAGGACGACCCGATGGCGGTGGACTTGTCGGGTAAGGTCGCGGCCATCACCGGCGCCGCGTCCGGGATCGGGCTGGCCTGCGCCCGGGCGCTGACCGGCGCCGGCGTGCGCGTCGTGCTGGTGGACCGCGACGAGGCCAGGCTGCACGAGGCGTGCGCCGAGCTGGGGCCGGATGCGATGCCGCTGGTGGTGGACCTGCTCGACCCCGCGAGCGTGGCGACCATGGTGCCCGGCATCCTGGAGCGTGCGGGCAGGCTCGACATCTTCCACGCCAACGCCGGGTCGTATGTCGGCGGCGACGTTCACGGCGGCGACCCGGACGCCTGGGACCGGATGCTGAACCTCAACATCAACTCGGCGTTCCGCACCATCCATGCCGTGCTGCCCCACATGGTCGAGCGGGGGAGCGGCGACATCATCGTCACCAGCTCGGTCGCGGGATTCGTCCCGGTCGTGGTGGAGCCGATCTACACGGCCTCCAAGCACGCGATCCAGGCGTTCGTCCACACGCTCCGGCGCCAGGTGATGAAGCATGGCATCCGCGTGGGGGAGGTGGCGCCCGGCCCCGTTGTGACGGCGCTGCTGAGCGACTGGCCGAAGGAAAAGATGGACGACGCGCTGGCCAAGGGCAGCCTGATGCAGCCCGAGGAGGTGGCGGAGGCCGTGCTGTTCATGCTCACCCGGCCCCGCAACGTCGTGATCCGCGACCTCGTCATCCTGCCGCAGAGCCTGGACCTGTAGGGCCATGGACGCCGTTATCGGGGTGGACATCGGGACGCAGAGTACCAAGGCGGTGCTGGTCGGACCCGGCGGCGCCATCCTGGCCCAGGCTTCGCACGGCTACGCGCCCGACACGCCCCGCCCTAACTGGGCCGAGCAGTGGCCAGACGTGTGGCTCCACGCCGTCGAGCGGTGCATCGCAGAAATCGCGCGCACGCCGGGAGTGGACGTGAAGGCGATGTGCGTGTCGAGCCTGTACGGCGGCTCCGGCATCCCGGTGGACGAGGCGATGCAGCCGCTGCATCCCTGCCTGATCTGGATGGACCGCCGGGCGGAGGCGCAGGTGGCTTGGGTGCAATCGCATCTCGACCTGCACCGGCTCGGCGCCGTCACGGGCAACGGCGTGGACAGCTACTACGGCTACACCAAGATGATGTGGCTGCGGGACGAGCGGCCGGAGGTGTGGGCGCGGACGGCGCTGTTCCTGCCGCCCAACGCCTATGTCATCCAACGGCTGACGGGCCAGGTCGCGGTTGACCACTCCTCGGCGGGCAACATCGGCGGCGTCTATGACATGGCGGCGCGTGGCTGGTCGCGCGAGATGCTGGACGCGCTCGGCATCCCCGCACGCATGATGCCGGAGCGGCTGGTAGCGTCCTCGGACGTGGTGGGCGGGCTGCTGCCGGAGGCGGCGGCGCGGCTCGGGCTGCTTGCGGGCACGCCGGTGGTCGCGGGCGGGGTGGACGCGGCGGTTGCGACGTTCGCGGCCGGGGTGGTGTCGCCGGGGCATCACGTGGCGATGCTGGGCACCAGTATGTGCTGGGGCTACATCGCGCCGGCGACCGATGCGGCGCATGGCCTGATCTCCATGCCCTACGTGGTAGGCACCGACAAGGACCTGTACGTGTTCGGCGGCGCCGGCACGGCCGGGGCGGCCGTCACCTGGTTCCGCGAGCAGTTCTGCCAGGCCGAGGCCGCGCAGGCGCGCGACACCGGGCGCGACCCGCATGAGATACTGGAGGAGGGCGCCGCGGCGGTTGCCCCAGGGGCGGACGGGGTGCTGTTCCTGCCCTACCTGATGGGCGAGCGCTCGCCCGTTTGGGACGCCCGCGCGTCGGGCGCGTTCATCGGGCTGAACCTGTTCCACACGCGCGCCCACCTGTATCGCGCGGTGCTGGAGGGCGTGACGCTCGCGCTGCGCCACAACATGGAAGCCGGCGCGCGGAGCGCGGCGTCGCTGGACGGGCGCTTGGTCGTCGTGGGCGGCGCGGCGCGGTCCGACCTGTGGATGCAGGTCATCGCCGACGCAACGGGCTACCCGGTGTGGACCATTGCGGAGGAGGTGGAGGCCGCGCTCGGGGCCGCCAGGCTCGCGGCCATGAGCGCAGGGCTTGTCGGCAGCGGGGACTGGGTCACGCTGGTTGAGCGCGCCCTGCCGGACCCGGCCCGCAAGCGCCGCTACGACGCGCTGTTCGCCGCCTACGTGGCGCTCTACCCGGCGCTCAAGGATACGATGCACGCGCTCGCGGACCTGCGCGGCCCGGCAGTCTGAGGTCGGGGGCCGGCCTTGAGCGGACCGGAGCGGCACCGGTGCGCCGGAGCAGGACAAGTGCCGGGCCGATGCGGCCTGCCCCGCATTGGCCTGGCGGCGCTGCCGTGCTGCACGGCCTGCGGCAGACCTGCTCCAAACCTGTCCTTCGGCAGCGTGTTCCTGCATTGGTCCGTCCGACAACGGCCCAACGCCAAGGGCAGCCCACCCGTGCTCCAGTCCCGTCAGGAGGCCAGATGTTCGCCCAGGTTCGAGGAACGACGTTGTACTTCGATATTGAAGGCGCCGGCTTGGTGCCGGACGGCCCCACGATGCGCGAGCGCCCGGTGGCGATGGTGGTCCATGGCGGCCCGGGCGGCGACCACACCGGGTTCAAGCCCGCCATGTCGCCGCTCGCGGACACGATGCAGATGGTCTATTTCGATCACCGCGGGCAGGGCCGGTCCGGACGCGGCGACCCGGTGCTTTACACCTTGGACGAGAACGTCGAGGACATGGAGGCGCTGCGCCGGCACCTGGGGCTGGGTCCGGTGGTCAGCATCGGAACCAGCTATGGCGGCATGGTCGCGATGGCCCACGCGGCCCGCCATCCCGGGACGGTCAGCAAGCTGGTCCTGATCGTCACGGCGGCTCATGGCGGGTTCGTGCCGCGCGCGGAGCAGTTCATCCGCGACCACGGCACGGCCGAGCAGCAACGCGCCTGCGAACGCCTGTGGTCCGGCACGTTCGGGACGGCGGACCAGATGGCCGAATATTACGCCGCCATGGGGCCGCTCTACAGCCGCCGCTACGACCCGGCGGCGGCCGGGGCCGTGCGCGGCCGGGCGACCTACTCGCCGGAGCCGCTGAACCGGGCGTTCGAGCCAGGTGGCGTGCTGCGGTCGTTCGACCTGCGGGCCGAGATCGCCGGCGTCACCGTGCCCACGCTGGTCCTAGCCGGCCGGCATGACTGGATCTGCCCCCCGGAGTTCTCGGAGGAGGTGCATCGCCTGATCCCCGGCTCGCGGTTGCAGGTTTTCGAGGACAGCAGCCACTCCATCCGCGCAGACGAGCCGGACGCGCTGAACGCCGCCATCCGGGACTTCGTCACGGGCTAGCCGCTTGCCGTCGCGCCGCGCCATCGTAAGCGACGAGCAGCAGGCCGCAGCCCTCCGTGCCTCCCTGAACCGGAACAAGGACCGCCGCTCGTCAGGCCCATGATGGCCGGAACCGCTTGCCTCCGATCGCCAAACACCTGCGTCCGTTCGGAAAAGACCTGAGATTTCGGGGCAGGTTGTGATTGGCTTGCGGCACCCGGCTTGGGAGGTGCCGTATGTGGGTCGCTGAGAGCCGCGCCCGTTACAAGCGGCACGGGCTTCGCTGCCGGATTGATCTTGCGGACGGTGAGTGGCCCCGGTTGCTCCGCACATCCGTCCTGCCAAGCGCGGCGGGCACATGCGGACGGCGGAGGCGCGGAAGGTGGTCAACGCGAAGCGGCTGCTGATCGAGTCCTGCCCCTAGCCCGCCGCCGCCAGCATCTCCCGCACCAGGCTGTCGAGCGTCGTCCGGCACAGCGAGGCGTGCATTGCCGCCTCTGCCGCCGCGAAGGCGTCGCCCAGCACGGCATGGATGCTGTGGCCGACCATGCAGGCCGTGTTGGGGTCGGGATGCACCGGGAGCAGCGGGCGGCAGCAGCCGGGGTTGACGGCCTGCCACACGTCGCCGAGCGAGATGTCCCGCGCCGGCCGCGCCAGCTCCGCCCCGCCGGGTCCGCGGCGGACGCGGACCAGGCCGGCACGGGCCAGCAGCCCGGTGATGCGCCGCACGACTACCGGGTTGGTATTGACGCTGCGCGCCAGGCGCAGGCTGGTGGCCGGCCCGTCCATCTCGCCGGACGCCAGCAGCAGCAGGACGTGGATGGCGACGGCGAAGCGCGTGGCGACCATAGAGCATGTACACCTGTATGGCCCGGCGGTTCCAGTCCCCGGCGGCCCGCAGGCCGAGCCGCCCGTAGCCGCGGGGTGTCGCGCCGGTGTAAACAGGCACATGGACATCATCGTTGAGATCGGGCGCGAACCCACCCTGCCCGAACGCTCGCTGGCCGTGCGCCGGGCGGCGGCGCGGCTGTGCGTGCAGATGGGCTGGTCGCCGGTGCATGAGGTGCCGCTGCCCAACCACCGCCGGGCCGACATTCTGGCGCTGCGGCCGGACGGCGGCTTCGTGTGCATCGAGGTGAAGTCCGGCGTGCGCGACTTCCAGACGGACAGCAAGTGGCCGGAGTATCGCGCCTACTCGGACGCGCTGTTCTTCGCGGTGGACGGGGACTTTCCGCTGGCGCTGCTGCCGGAGAACACCGGGCTGATCGTCGCCTGCGGGCCGGAGGCCGAAATCCTGCGCGACGCCCCGGCGCATCCGCTGGCCCCGGCCCGCCGCCGCGCCCTGCTGCAACGCTTCGCCACGGTCGCCGCCCAGCGCCTGGCCTGGCTGGAGGACCCGGAGGCGATGCACGGCGTCCGCATGTCGCTGCGGGTGGAGTAGCGCCGCCGAGGAGCCGGGCTATCCTGCGCTTCGCACCACCGCGATGCGCGGCGCGGCAGGCACGGCCGAATAGCCCGCCAGCAGCTCCGCGAGCCAGACCCGTCCGCCCCATCCCTGCACCTGCTCGGCGCCGGCCACGTCCTCAATTGCGTAGTCGGCGCCCTTCACCAGCAGGTCCGGGCGCAGCGCCTCCAGCAGCGGGACCGGCGTGTCCTCGTCGAACAGGCAGACCAGGTCCACGGAGGACAGGCTGGCGAGGACGGCGGCCCGTGCCGCCTCCGCCTGTACCATCGTGCCGCCGCGCAGGCGCCCCATGCTGGCGTCCGAGTTGAGGCCGACCACCAGCCGGTCGCACTGGCTACGCGCCTGTTCCAGCAGGTGGACATGGCCGGGGTGCATCAGGTCGAAGCAGCCGTTGGTGAAGCCGGTGCGCCAGCCGCGGCGGCGCCAGCGTTCCACCTGCTCGGAGGCTGTTTCACGTGAAACGACCTTCCGCCCCGCCCCGCCCTGCGGCAGCAGCGCCTGCAGCAGGTCCTCCTCCCGCGCGACCGCCGTGCCGATCTTGCCGACGACCACGCCGCCGGCCAGGTTGGCCAGCCGGGCGGCGATCCGCAGATCCAGGCCCGCGGCCAACCCCGCCGCCAGGGCGGCCACCACCGTGTCCCCGGCGCCGGCGGCATCATAGACATCCGCAGCCACGGCCGGCAGGTGCAGCACGCCCGCGGCGTCGGCCAGCGTCATGCCATCCTCCCCGCGCGTGACCAGCACCGCGCCGAAACGGTGGGCCGCGCGCAACGCCTGGGCGGCGATGGCGATCTCCGCCTCCGTGCCGGCCGGCAGGCCCGACGCTTCCGCAAGCTCGCGCCGGTTGGGCGTGATCACGTCCGCCCCGGCGTAGCGCGCGTAGTCCGCGCCCTTGGGGTCCACCACCACCTGCCGGCTGGCGGCTTGGGCAGCGGCGATCAGCAGCGCCGGCGTGTCCCCGGCCAGCACGCCCTTGCCGTAGTCGGACAGCACTGCGACCGAAGTGGCCGCCAAGGTGTCCCGCGCCACGCGCATCATGCGCTCCGCCAGCTTGTCCGGGATCGGCCGCGTCTCCTCCCGATCCGAGCGCAGGAGCTGCTGCCCGCCGCTGACGAAGCGCGTCTTGACCGTCGTGGCCCGGCCGCCCTGCACCAGCAGCCACGGCTCCACGCCGGGCTGCCCGCCGATCAGGCCGGTCAGGTCGGACCCGTCCTGGTCGTCCCCCACGACCGACACGAAGGCGACGGCCGCGCCCAGCGCCGTCAGGTTGCGGACGACGTTGCCGGCGCCGCCGGGCATGGCCAGGTCCCGCTCGACGGCAAGGATTGGCACCGGCGCCTCCGGGCTGATGCGCTCGACGGTGCCATAGACGGTGCGGTCCAGCATCACGTCGCCGATCACCATGACGCTGGTGCGCGCCAGCCGGCGGACGGCGGCTGCCAGGTCCTCGGCCGTTGGAGCGTCAGGTGCCAAGGTGTCGAGTGCCAGGGCTTCAGGTGTCGGGGCGTCAGGTATCGAGGCGCCGGCCGCCTGGAGGCCATTGCCGTCTTGATCTAGGTCGTTTGAATGTGAGGCCGCCATGCCGGAGCGGCCTTGGGCAGGAGGTATGCTCTGCATGGGCGGCAGGGCTACCGTTCCCCTGCGCGCGTGGCAAGCACGGCGTGACGGTCGCCCAGCAGCCATGCCGGGCCAGGCGCGGCTAGCCTTGAATGAACCAAGCCTCCATGCCCTCTAGCACGGCGCAGGTCAGCGGGCCGCCGCGTCCGGCACCGGTGTCCAATCCCAGGCGGTTGGGCCGCAGTTCCGGCTGCGGGCTGGGGGTGTGGCCGTGGACGACAAGGGCATCCGGCGCCTCCGGCAGCATCGTGCCGCGCCAGCGCAGGAAGGCTTCGCGTATCCACAGCAGGTCGTCCGGCACCTGCTCCGCCAGGGGCACGCCCGGGCGCACGCCGGCATGGACGAACAGTGCGCCGCTGCAGGACCAGTGCGGCGGCAGCCCCCGTAGGAACCGCAGGTGCCCCGGCGGCAGCAGGCCCGCCCAATCCCGCACCTGGCCGCGGACCGGAATGCCCCAGCTTTGCAGGGAGTCCACTCCGCCGTTGCTGAGCCAGTTGTCCACGGCCTCCTCGCCGCCGTCCTGCAACGCCGCCAGCAGCATCGCCTCGTGGTTGCCCATCAGGTTGACCACCGCCATCCCCGGCGCGGGCGGCCCGGCCAGCAGGTGCCCGACCACTCCCGCCGAGTCAGGCCCACGGTCTATGTAGTCGCCCAGGTGGACCACCACGGCATCCCCGCAGGGCCGCGCCTGCAGGTCCGCCCGTATGGCGTCATGCACCCGCAACAGCCGGTCGAGGTGCCCGTGAACGTCGCCCACGGCATACGCGCGCTGCCCCGGGGGCAACCCGGCCAGGCGGGGGTCTATGCGGTGACGGAGCATGGCTGCCTGCATAGAGCACCTGGCCCCGGCCCGTCACCCCGCCCATATCCTTCTTTGGCGATCACCTGATCTTGCCCTTGGCGTCCCATCCGGACACGCCTAATCCCGCCGCCATGGACGCACCCGTGAACATCCCCGTGAACGCCATCGAGGTTGAGGGCCTGACCAAGCGCTACGGCGACGTGCTGGCCGTGAACGGCGTGACGTTCAGCGTGGCGCCGGGCCGGACGCTGGGTTTGCTGGGCGGCAACGGCGCAGGCAAGACCACCACCATCTCGATGCTGCTCGGCCTGCTGATCCCCAGCGCCGGGCGCATACGCATCATGGGCCGCGACATGGCGCGGGACCGCTTCGCCGCCCTGGCGCGCATGAATTTCAGCAGCCCCTACATCGCCCTGCCCGCCCGGCTGACGGTCGCCGAGAACCTGCGCGTGTACGGGCACCTGTATAACGTGCAGGGACTGGAGGCGCGCATCCGGGAGCTTGCGGAGCAGCTTGACCTGACGGGCTTGCTGAAGCGTCCCAGCGGCGCCCTGTCCGCCGGGCAGAAGACCCGCGTCGCCTTGGCGAAGTCCCTCATCAACCGTCCTGACCTGCTGCTGCTGGACGAGCCGACCGCGAGCCTCGACCCCGACACCGGCGACATGGTACGCAGTTGGCTGGAGCGATACCGGGCCGAGAGCGGCTGCACGATCCTGTTGGCGTCGCACAACATGCCGGAGGTGGAGCGGCTGTGCGGCGAGGTACTGATGCTGAAGCAGGGCCGCATCGTGGACCGTGGGGCGCCGGCCGAGCTGGTCGGGCGCTATGGCCGGGCCGACCTGGAGCAGGTGTTCCTCGACATTGCCCGGCGGCGGGAGGCGGCGTGATGGCCAGCAGCAACCCATCGCCGCCGCGAGCCGCCCGCAACCCGTCGTCGTCGCGAGCCGCCTTCGGCGTGGCAATCCAGAGGCTGCCGGAGCTGGCGTCGGCCCTGGCGATCCCTGGGTTGCCGCGTCGCTGTGCTCCTCGCAATGATAGGCGACGCATGGAGCGGCTGGCATGAGCGCCGGGTCGCCGCGCCGCATCTGGGGCCTGATATACCGGCACCTCGCGCTGTATCGCCATTCCTGGCCGCGGCTGCTGGAGCTGATGTACTGGCCGGTGCTGCAAATGTGCATCTGGGGCTTCACCGCGTCGTTCATCACCGGGCGGGCCGGGGCGGACGGCGCTGCCGGCACCATCGCCGTGACGGCCGGTGCCCTGCTGGGCGGCGTGCTGCTGTGGGAGGTGGCGCTCCGCAGCCAGATGGGCGTGGCGATCAGCTTCCTGGAGGAGCTGTGGTCCCGCAACCTCGGCCATCTCTTCGTAAGCCCGATCCGTCCTTGGGAGATGCTGGCGGCGCTGGTCGGCATCAGCGTGCTGCGTATGCTGACCGGCGTGCTGCCGGCCATCGGGGTCGCCTTCCTGCTGTATGCTTTCAACCTGTTCGGCATGGGGCCGGTCGTGGTGCTGTTCTTCGCCAACCTGATGGTGATGGGCTGGTGGGTCGCGCTGGGCGTGGTCAGCCTGATCCTGCGCCACGGCGCCGGGGCGGAGGCGCTGGCCTGGTCGGTGCTGTTCGGCCTCACGCCGATCAGCGCCGTGTTCTACCCGGTGTCGGTCCTGCCGGCGGTGCTGCAGCCCGTCGCCCTCGCCCTGCCGTCGGCGCATGTGTTCGAGGGAATGCGGGCGGCGCTGGAGGGGGTCATGCGCTGGGACCACCTGGCCTGGGCTATGGGCCTCAACGTGCTATGGATGGCCGGAGGGCTGCTGCTGTTCGCCGGCCAGTTCCGCCAGGCCCGGCTGCGCGGCGCCCTCCTCAACATCGGCGAGTAGAACGGGACATCCATGGAAACCAGGCTCTGGCTAATCCGTCACGCCTTGGTGGCGGAGAACGAGCGCGCCATGCTGTACGGCGTGATGGACGTGTCGCTGTGCCCCGACGCGCTGGTGTCGCAGGTGCCGATGTACCAGGCCATCGCCGCCCGCCTGCCCCGCCCCGCCACCTGGTGCTGCACGCCGCTGTCCCGCACCCGGCGCACGGCGGAGGCGATCTTCGCCGCGGGCTACCCGCCCCAGCACCTGCACGTATTGCCCGGCCTGATCGAGCAGCACCTGGGCGACTACCAGGGCCTGCCCCACGCCGAGTTGCCGCCGCTCCTGGCCGCTCCCGCCCATCCGTTCTGGCCGCTGGCCGGCACCGAGCGCCCGCCGGGCGGTGAGAGCGTCGCCGACATGCTGATCCGCGTCGGCGCCGCGCTGGACGATCTGGTCGCGCACCATGCCGGGCAGGATGTGGTCGTGGTCAGCCACGGCGGCGCCATACGTGCGGCCGTCGCCCATGCGTTGCGGCTGGACGCCGACCAGGCGCTGCACCTGTCCGTGCAGAACCTGTCCCTGACCCGGCTGGACCTCCTGCCGGAAGGCTGGCGCGTCGGCTGCGTCAACGAGCTGCCGGGATACTAGGCGGCACCGGGTGGCTGCCCGGGCAGGACGCCTGGACGCTGCCGGCAGGGCCGGGCACGCTGGCCCCGGACCCGCTCCCCACCTTCCTGGCCGGCGGCTTCGAGTGTTCCACCCACCGCCGCCGGGATAGCCGCCGGCTGGACCTGATTGCCGCCACCCGGCATGACCTTCTGGCGGCGGAGGACTACCAGGCCCTGGCCCGGCACGGCGTCCGCGGCGCGCGGGATGGGGTGCGGTGGCACCTGATCGAGACGGTGCCGGGCTGCCACGACTGGTCGCCGGTGCTGCCGTTGCTGCGGGCGGCGGAGGCTGCGGGCGTCCGGGTCGTGTGGGACCTGTGCCATTACGGCTGGCCGGACGGGCTGGACCCGCTCTCGGCGGCGTTCGTCGAGCGGTTCGCGCGCTATGCCGGCGCTTTCGCCCGGCTGCATGTGCAGGAAACCGGGCGGGCGCCTGCGGTTTGCCCGGTCAACGAACCATCTTACCTGGCGTGGGCGATGGGCCAGGGGCGGATGAACCCCGGTGGGCGCCGCCACGCCGGAGAGCTGAAGCGGCAGCTCGTGCGCGCCTTCCTGGCCGCCGCCCATGCCGTGCGCGATGCGGCGCCCGGCGCATGGGTGCTGGCCACCGACCCGCTGATCCACGTCGTTCCCGCCGCCGGGCAGGACCCGCGCGGCGCGGCGGCGGCCATCCGGGCGCAGTGGCAAGCCTGGGACATGCTGGCGGGCCTGCGGGAGCCGGGGCTGGGCGGCGGGCCAGGGATGCTCGATGCGCTCGGGGCGAACTATTACTGGAACAACCAATGGGTTCATCGGGGCCGTGCGCTGGCGATGGACGACCTGCGCCGCCGTCCGCTGCGCGGCCTGCTGGCCGGTCTGTACGCCCGCTATGGCCGGCCGGTGCTGCTGGCGGAGACCAGCATCGAGGGCGACGGCCGCGCCGCCTGGCTCCGCGGCGCGGCGGCGGAGGTGGACGCCGCGGCGCGGGCCGGCGTGCCGGTGGGTGGGCTGTGCTGGTATCCCATCGTCTCGCACCCCGGCTGGAGCAACGGGCGCTACTGCCCGAACGGCCTGTTCGAGATGCAGCCGCGGCACGGCCTGCGCCCGGTCCACGCGCCGTTGGCAGCCGCAATGCAGGCGCTCGCTTCCGCTTCCCCCTCTCCCTACGGGAGAGGGCCGGGGTGAGGGAGGCCGCAAGGACTGCGTGTGGAATTGCGGAGACGGATTGCGCCGCGCCTGAATAAATGTTGGCGCTTGCGGCTTCCCTCACCCCAACCCTCTCCCGGAGGGAGAGGGTGCAGAGAACCCGCCCCGCCTCCGGCAGCGCGGCCCTATGTCATGGGCTGCGCGACGTGCGCCGCATAGGCCGGCCGGGCCAGCAGTCGGTCATACCATGCCCGCAGATGCGGCAGGTCAGGCCGGGCTAGGTCGAACAGGAACCAGCGATGCACATGCACGCCCAGCGCGATGTCGGCCAAGGTGAACGCCGTCCCCGCGACATAGGGCGCACGGCCCAGCACCCCGTCCAGCAACCTCCACTCGCCGCCCAGCTTGGCAGCGGCAGCGGCGATGGCGGCCCTGTCCCGCTGCTCCGGCGGGGTCCGCACCAACCCCTGGAACACCACAGTCTGCGGCCCGCCCAGCGTGGCCTGCTGCCAGTCCATCCAGCGGTCTATGCCGGCCCGCGCCCGCAGGTCGTCGGGCCACATCGCATGATCCGGCGCGTTGGCGGCGCAAAGGTAGCGCAGGATGGCGTTGCTCTCCCACAGCGCCCAGCCGTCCTCCACCAGCGTGGGGATGCGCCCGGTCGGGTTCATGGCGCGATATTCCGGCGTCGCGGTGCCGCCGAACGGGCCGCCCAGGTCGGTCCGCTCATACGGCAGTCCAAGCTCCTCCAGCAGCCAGACCGCCTTCATCACGTTGCTGGAATTGGCCCGGCCCAGTAGCTGGCGCATGTCACTCTCCTGTTCGTTCCCCGCACCGTACGGCGCGTCGCGGATTGCTCCAAGGAGCGTGCCTGCCATATCAGGGTCCATGATGCAGACAACACTCCAAGCGGCGGAGCGGACCTCGGGACAGGCCCGGCGTGCGACGCAAGGCGCGGCGCTGGCGGCGGCGGCGGCCGGCGCCGCGGCGCTGGGCGCGGCGTTCGCGTCGGAGTGGTGGCTGGGCCTGGTGCCCTGCGCGCTGTGCCTGTGGGAGCGGTGGCCCTACCGCGTGCTGCTGGCCCTCGGCCTGCTGGCGTTGCTGCTGCGCGGCCGGGCGGCGCGGGCGGCGCTGGGCGCGGCGGCCTTGGTGGCGCTGGCCGGCGCCGGGCTGGGCCTGGTGCATGTCGGGGTGGAGCAGGGCTGGTGGCCCAGCCCGCTGCCGGAGTGCGCCGCGCCGGCCCTGGGCGGCGGCAGCATCGCCGAGCGCCTGGCGCGCATGCCGGCCCAACCCGCCAAGCCCTGCGACGAGCCGGCCTACCTGCTGCCGGGCCTGCCGGTGTCCATGGCAGCGATGGGACTGGCGCTCTCCCTGGCGCTGGCCGGCTTCCTCGCCATGTCTGCGGCACGGCGACCCCCTGCACCGAACGAGGCCATACCATGAACCACCTGACCGACATGGCGCCCGACGCCACCTACGCCGCCTTCCCCGCCCCCAAGCCGCGCCTGCCCGGCGACCTCACGCCCCGGCAGCTCATTGAGCGCATCGTCCGCGTGGACCACGCCGGAGAATACGGCGCGGCCCGCATCTACGAGGGCCAACTCGCCATTATGGGCCGCGGCCCCAAGGGCGACCTGATCCGCCACATGAAGGCGCAGGAGCAGCACCACCTCGACACCTTCGCCGGGCTGATCAGCACCCGGCGGGTGCGCCCGACCCTGCTGCTGCCGATCTGGCACTTGGCGGGCTACGCCCTGGGCGCCGTGACCGCCGCGCTGGGCGGTCGTGCCGCGATGGCCTGCACCGTCGCGGTCGAGACGGCGATTGACGAGCACTACGCCGAGCAGGCCGCCGCCCTGGGCGAGGACGAGGCGCCGCTGCGCGCCACCATCGAGCGGTTCCGCGCCGAGGAGGAGGAGCACAAGGAGATCGGCCTGGAGCACGAGGCGGAGCAGGCCGTTGGCTACCGCCTGATGTCCGCCGTCATCAAGGCCGGCTGCAAGGTGGCGATCAAGGTGAGCGAGCGGGTGTAACCTGCCTCGCGCCGACATGCAGCGGCAACCCGGCCGGGGTGGCCCCGTTGGGTGAGTGGCAACTGCCACTTAACATACGGGGCCACCCACGATGTTCATGCGAATTGACAAGCTGCAGACCGAGCTTCCGGCGCCGAAGAAGCAGGACTGCAACGCCGCCGCGGCCCTGCAGGAGCTGCTGGGCGGCAAGTACGGCGAGATGTCCACCCTGGGCAACTACATGTTCCAAAGCTTCGCCTTCCGCAGCAAGGAGAAACTGCGCCCGTTCTACAGCCTGGTTGCCAGCATCATGGCCGAGGAACTGGGCCACGTCGAACTGGTGTCCAACGGGGTCAACATGCTGAACGCCGGGCCGGACATGCCGGCGCACGAGAAGGGCGGGCAGGAGGTCACCGGCGCTCCCTACGAGGACATGGCGGACATACGCCTCGCGGCCTCGTTCCTGGCCAACGGCGGCGCCGCGTTGCCGGCGAACAGCAACGGTGCGTCCTGGAACATGGACATGGTGACCGTCACGGGCAACGTCGTCATAGACCTGCTGCACAACTTCCACCTGGAATGCGGTGCGCGCATCCACAAGCTACGCGTCTATGAGACGATGACGGAGGCGACGGGCAAGGAGGTCTGCGGCTACCTGCTGGTGCGCGGATCGGTCCATGCCCATGCGTATGCGCTGGCGCTGAAGAAGATCACCGGCGTCGAGATCGAGAAGATGCTGCCGACGCCGAACATCAACCTGTCCAAGATTCCCGAGTGCCAGAAGTATCTGAACGAGGGGGCGCATCGGCGGCTATATCGTTTTAGCCCGGACGATTACAAAGAGGTGTCGAGCATCTGGGGCAACGGCGAGGTTGCGTTGCCGGGCGACCCACCGGGCGAGTTGGAACTTGTGGACGGGCACCCCGAGGGCGGGCGCATCCACAACCTGATGGGCGACACCCGCGCGTTCAGCCCGGACTACGCGCCCGAAGAGATGTTCGAGATCGCGACGAAGCTTTATAAGGCGTCGCGCTAAAGCCTCTCCGGCCCTGCCAGGTCCAATCCCGGCAGGGCTGGCTGCCTTCTCCCTCTCCCGGAGGGAGAGGGAGCAGACACTACTCCTGCACGTCCAGTCCCGGCCATTCCGTGATGTAATGCTCCAACGGCCCGGCCCTGCGCTCGTTCACCGCGCGCCCGCGGACGGAGGCGCCCGACGTATGCACGGTCGCCGGGTCGCCCGACACCAGCGGATGCCACCATGCCAGCCCGCGCCCCTCCGCCACGCGGCGGTAGGCGCAGCTTGGCGGCAGCCAATCAATCTCACGCAACGCGGCCGGCGTCAGGCTGACGCAATCCGGCACCTTTTCCTGGCGGCGCTCATAGTTGCTGCACCGGCAGGTCGTCGTGTCCAGCAAGCGGCAGGATACGTTGGTCCATTCCAGGAAACCGTCGTCATCGTCCCGCAGCTTGTGCAGGCAGCAACGGCCGCAACCGTCGCAGAGGGACTCCCACTGGGCCTGGGTCATTTGGTCTAAAGGGATGGTGTCCCAGAATGGGGCTTCGGGCATGGTCGGCCTTGCATGGGGACCGGACGGCGCTTGGGGACAGCCCCCCTCACCCCGGTCCTCTCCCGGAGGGAGAGGGGGAAATGGTCTGCCCGCCGGGAGGCGTCAATAGCGGCGGGGCGGCAAGGGCTGCTGCTGGATCGGGGCGGTGCGTTGCGGGGCGAGGTTCAGCGGCACCGGAGAGGGCAGCGCCGGGGGTGCCGCGGGCTTCTGCTGGCCGCCGAAGCGGATCAGCACCTGCCGCAGCGGGTCGGCCGCGGGATTGGTGCCCTCCATCCCGATGACGATCTGCGACGCCGCCAAGGGACGGCCGTAGTATGCCTGGTTCCACTCGGACTTGGTGCTCATCAGGCTGCCGCCGAGCGAGATGCCGGCATACAGCCCGCGCGCCCTGCTGAAGCCGACGATGTCCGCCCGCAGCGCCGCGGTCGTCGCGCCCTCCACCCCGCCGCCCAGGTCCACGAAGGTGGCGGTGGCATCCGCGCCCAGCTTGAACTGGTTGTCCATCACCGCTTGCAGCCCCTGTTCGGACATGATGATCAGCATGACCTGCGCGTCCTGCATGCCGGCCTGGAAGCCGATGCTGCCGCCGCCCAGGCCATAGAACGCCGGAGCCGACCATGACCCGGCGCCGTCCCGCGCCACCAACACGCAGCTTCCGCCCTGGCCGCCTAGCAGGAAGCCGGCCCGCAGCACCTGTGGGCAGATCATCACCGCCCGCGCCCGGCGCAGCACGGATTGCGCGTCGGTCCCATCGCGGTCGTTCAGCATCTCTTGGGCCGCCAGGGTCGCACGGTCCACCAGCGCCTGCTGCTCCGCCTGCGCCCATGCCGTTGCCGGTGCCACAGCCAGCGCCATCAGCGCCGCCGCTATCCATCTACACACCATTTCGCGCCCCTCCCCGAGCCGCCGCAATCCTAGCGCGGCGCGATGGGCTTACCAAGCACTCTTGATCCTGTATCTCAATGGCGGGGATGGGCCGCTATCTGCTTGCGCGGCCCCGCCGGGAGTGGTGCAACATGCGGCATGAACAGGAGCCGCCACATGGACCAGGAGCCGGACGATAGCGGGGACGACCGTGGGATTGACACCTTCATCGCTTATGCCACCGCCCATGGCGAGACCTCCGACACGCGCCAGGTCATCGGCGACCTGTCGGACATGCTGCGCGCAGCCTGGCGCCTAATGACGCCCGCACAGCAGGCCGAGTTCCGCGGGGACGCCGACGTGCTGGGCATCGTGGAGGCCGCCGGCGGGTCGGGCATCGGCGCCAACGGGTGACGGCGCCGCACCTCGCCCCGCTCAACCCGGCCCAGCGCGCCGCCGCCACGTCGCCCGCGCCCGTGCTGGTGCTGGCCGGCGCCGGGTCGGGCAAGACGGAGACCCTGACCCGGCGCGTCGCCCACCTCGTCCTGGCCGGGGAGGACCCGGGGCGGCTGCTGTGCATCACCTTCACGACCAAGGCCGCAGGCGAGATGCGCGCCCGCCTGTCCCGCCTGCTAGGGCCGGAGCGCACGCCGCGCTGGGTCGGCACCTTCCATGCCGTGATGGCCCGCTTGCTGGTGGAGGACGGGGCTGCCCTGCCCGCCGCGCCCCGCGGCTTCTCTATCATGGGCGGACGCGATGCCCGCGCCCTGCTGATGCAGGTGGCCGGGGTGCGGGACGCCAAGGAGGGCGTGCACCTGCAAGAGGCGGTGTCGCTGCTCAAGAACGGCCTGGTGGACGATCCGCGCCGCCTGCCGCGCTCCGCGGCGCTGGCGCGGTTCGACCGGGACGTGCTGGCGCGGGCGGCGGCGGCGCTGCCGGGCTACCGCGCGGCGCTGCTGGCCCGGCCGGCGCTGGACCTGGACGACTTGCTGGCCGTTCCCGTCGCTGCCATGCGGGCGGACCCGTCGCTGGCGGCGCGGTGGTCCGGGCGGTGGGCGGAGGTGCTGGTGGACGAGTACCAGGACACCAACCACGCCCAGCACGCCCTGTTGCGGCTGCTGGCCGGGGCGGCGGGCCGGGTGTTCGCGGTCGGGGACGACTTGCAGGCGATTTACGGCTGGCGCGGCGCGGACGTGTCGCACATACGCCGCTTCGGCAAGGACCATCCATCGGCCCCGCCATCGTTGAAGCTGGAGACCAACTACCGCTCCACCCCCACCATCCTGGGCGCCGCCAACGCCGTCGCCGCGCAGGACCCGGCGGCGCTGCCCAAGGCGCTGCGCCCCGCGGACGCCAAGGCGGCGCCGGGCGCACCCATCAGCATACGCGAGGCGCCGACGCCGGAGGCCGAGGGCCAGGCTGCCGCCGCCTGGCTGCAATCGCTGCGCCGCCGCCAGCCGGACCTGCCGTGGCGGGAGTGCGCCGTGCTGGTCCGCGCCGGCTTCGTGGCCGATCCCATCCTGGCCGCCCTGCGCGCCACCGGCATTCCCGCGATGCTGGGCACCGACCGCGAGCCTGACGCGCCGAAGGAGGTCCTGGCCGCGGTCGCCTGGCTGCGCCTGGCCATGAGCCGCCGGAACGGGGAGTGGCACCCCGCCGCGGACGACGCTTTCCGACGCGCCTGCGCCTTTCCGGCCCGTGGCATCGGCGGCGCGCTGTTCGGCCGGCTGCGCGGCCATGCCGCCGCGCATGGCATGGCGCTGGCCGCCGCCGTCCCGTCGCTGCCGGCCAAGCCTGCCGAGCGGCAGTCGCTGGAGGCCGTGCTGGGCGTCGCGGCGGACATACGCGCCGGGGTGGACAAGCGGCGGCTCAGCCCGGCGGACGCGCTCCGCCTGGCCGCGGAGGCAAGCGAGACCTCGGAATGGCTAGCCGCTCCCGCCCTGCACCGGCCCTGGGCCGCGGCGCTGGCCGCCGCGGACCGTGCCGGGGATGTCGGCGCCTACTGCGACGCCGCTGCGCTGGGCGACGCCGCCGCCGGGGAGGACGCGGCGGAGGCCGTCCAGGTGATGACGCTGCACCGGGCCAAAGGGTTGGAGTTCGACCACGTCCTGCTGGCCGGGCTGGAGGAGGGAGTCTGGCCCAACTGGCAGGCGGAGCAGCACGGCGCCTTGGACGAGGAGCGGCGCCTGTTCTACGTCGGCCTGACCCGTGCCCGGCACAGCCTGCGGCTGAGCTGGGTCCGCCACCGCCGCGAGTGGGCCGGCAAGCCCAGCCGCTTCCTGGCGGACATCCCGCGCGCGTTCATCGAGGGGGCGGAGCCTGGCATCGCGCGCCAGGCCGGCACTGCGGCGCCCCGGACCACAGCGCCCCGGGCCGCGGCGCCACGGCCCACCCAGGCCGAAACCGACCGGCTGGTGGCCGAATATACCGCCCGCAAGGGCAAGAAGGCCGCCCGATGAGCTTGCCCGCCATCCCTGTCATTGACGCAAGAAACGCAGCGGAGCCGGCCGTCATGTCCGCCCTGGTGGAGCCGGCGCGGCTGAAGATGGTGCTGGACGCGGGGGACCGGACCTATACGCCCTGGGGCGTCCGCTTCGCCGATGGCCGCTCCCGCGCGCTGTCGGAGCGGTTGGCCAGCCCGTATGCCGCTGCCGTGCGCCAGGTGGACGGCGCCATCGGCCGGCGTGGCGCCTACCTGCTGAACCACTCCTACGAGTGGGGCTGTACGGCCGGCGCCGCGGACGATCCGGGCGCGGGTGGCTCCACCCTGTTCCGCACCCTGGATTGGCCGTTCGACGGGTTGGGCCGTGCGCTGGTGGTGGTGCGGCAGGGCGGGCCGGCAGGGGACTACCTGAGCGCGACGTGGCCGGGCTTCGTGGGCGTGCTGACGGGGCTGGCGCCGGGGCGGTTCGCGGCGGCGATCAACCAGCCGCCGCTGCCGCTGCCGGGCTGGGGACGTGCGGTGGGGTGGCTGGCGGCGCGGCGGCGGGTCGGGCGGTCCCGGGCGATGCCGCCCGCGCACCTGCTGCGGCTGGCCTTCGACACCTGCCCTGATTTCGCCGCCGCCGCGGCGCTGCTGCGCGCGACGCCGATCTGCCTGCCCGCGATCTTCACCCTGGCCGGCCCTGCCGCGGGCGAGGCCATGGTGATCGAGCGCACCGCCGACGCCGCCTTCCACCCGGCCGACGCAGCCGCCGCAAATCACTGGGCCGCCACTTCCGGCCCGGCCGGACGCCCGCGCAACCGCACCAGCCGGGACCGGCGCGGCGCCATGTGCGCCTTGATGGCCGCGCCGCCGGGCTGGTCGCTGGATTGGGTGCGGCCCCCGGTGCTGCTGCCCGACACGCGGCTGGCGGTGATGGCCAACCCCTGCACTGGGCGGATGCTGCTGCAGGGCTGGGAAAGCAGCGGCCCGGCGACGGCGGTGCTGGACCTGCGCTGACCGTCAGCCGGCCAGCGGCAGGTCGGACGCCCGGATGCGCCCGATCTGGCTGAGGAAGACTAGGTCCTGCCCGGCGCCCTGGGCCTGGGACACGCCGCTGATCCGGTGCTCCCCGCTGTCATGCACGCTGACGCTGCCCGCCTGCTCCACGACGACCCGGCGCGCAGCCGGAAAGCAGGCATAGCGCATCCCGTTCTGCGACCCGGTGGCCGAGGGCTGGCCCAGCCCTGGCGGCCACCATCCGTCCTGCGATGCCGCATGGTCCGGGGCATCGGTCCGGCTGCTGGCGGCCAGTTCGGCGCACAATGCGGCCACGCGGTCCCGCAGCGCGCCGTTGAACATGTCGCCCACCTGCGTCATGCCGCCCGCCGACCATTGGCCCATGCCGCCCAGCTCCGGATGGCTGAACTGCGCCATGCGCCCGCCGCCGCGCCGCAAGGCGTCTTGCAGCGCCTGCACGGCCGCCAGGCTCACGCCATGCCGTGCCGCGAGTTCGTCGAGCGATCCCATCGTGTGCTCCAATCTTGCCGTTCCGCACGGACATACCCTGCCCAACACCTGCCGGTGAAGATGGCTGCGCTTCCCCCTCTCCCTCCGGGAGAGGGCCGGGGTGAGGGAGGCAGAGCGCACGGGCGTTGGCCTGGACGAGCCTGTTCTCGCGCAGGGCAGGACCGTGCTGGCT
>JAABUM010002047.1_pt1 | contig 28299 bp, 56 predicted proteins | sample 5559161 | NCBI WGS metagenome assembly JAABUM01 (sample SAMN10711868, study PRJNA513369) | rock metagenome | isolation source: Antarctica rocks | place: Antarctica: Victoria Land, Siegfried Peak nord
TCCCCGCCTGTCCGACAGCTCAGTTCAATTCGCACCTGTCGAGTGCAAAGCACAACGCACGCTCGCCGCTGCTCCGCCGACGCGCTGGGACAGCATAGCCGGCATCAAGCGCAACAGAGTGCTCATCTCTGCGCTGCTGTAGATAGACACGGCGTCCAGCGGGCAGCAGAGGCGACCGACTATGTCGTCACGAGGGCAGCAGCTGCAGCACGTTTCCCAGCCGCGCCTGGACGCCGCGAAGGTGGGACACATGCATGCTACAGTGCACATGGTCAGCCTACTTGCATACGAATGTTGCAACCGATGCTGTGGCGGTGGCACGCTGCGTCACAAGGTGCTTGCAATGGCCCGCAGGAGAACTGCCGATCAGACGGGACGGACGTCAGCAGAGCCCACCGGCGCAGCAGCAAGGCGAAGCGGCCAGCAGAACAGCCAATGGATGCTGCAGCCGGGCCCAGCGGCCGCCCGCCGTTCAGCCCGGTGGCCAACAGCTCAGAGCCAGCATCGAAGCGACAAAAGGCAGCGGACATGCCTCCGCCCCCGCCGCGGCCGGGGAAGGCCTCAGTGACGCCGCCAGGCGCCTCAGGCAGCGGCAGCAGGACCGGCAAGGTGACCCTCGCCCCGCCGGTGCGGCCCAGCAGCGACGCCAGCAGGCGCAGCCAGCCGGTGGCGGCCGGCAGAGCCAGCAGCAGCTCAGCGTCCAAGGAGCGGCGGTGGCAGTTGTCCGACTTCGACATCGGCAAGCCGCTGGGCAAGGGCAAGTTCGGCAACGTGTACCTGGCCAGGGAAAAGAGCAGCAAGTACATCGTGGCGCTGAAGGTGGGGCGGCACATTTGAATTGTGCGGATCGGAGTGCGTGACTGCATGGTGCACAGGTCTTGCATATGCAAAAGATACACGGTGTGAACACATGCAGATCATTTCGGTTTGAACAGACAAAAGGCATGCCCATGGCCGGCGACAGTTTCAAATGGGTCGGGCCGCAGGTTCTCTTCAAATCGCAGCTCGAGCACTCGAAGGTGGAGCACCAGCTGCGGCGAGAGATCGAGATTCAGTCGCACCTGCGGCACCCAAACATCCTGCGGCTGTATGGGTACTTTTACGATGAGGTGGGTTTGTTCGCCATGCCACGCTTGGGTTTTGAATGGCGCCGGGAGGCGCTATTGAGCAGTCAACAGCTGGCAGGCAGTGGCAGACTAGCCGTGAACAACGGATTCCTTTCGCATGTGCAGACAAAGGTCTACCTCATCCTGGAGTACGCAGCCAAAGGCGAGCTGTACAAGCAGCTGCAGGCGCAGAACCATTTCAGCGAGAAGACCACAGCGACGTGAGAACCCCTCTTTAGGTCTTATATCATGCAGTGAAGCATGGCGAATGCATGCATGCCATTTGCTGCTCTGGTGCGCAACGCATGCCGCAGCGTCATGCAGCGCAGCGTGCACGCCATCCTCATGGCGTGCAACTTCGTGGTTTCGGCGTCTCGACGTCAACCCGAGAGAGTGGGCCTGGGGTATCTCCCCCTGCTGAGACAGTCACATTGGTCTCTGCAGGTACATTGCAGCGCTGGCAAAGGCACTGGCCTACTGCCACTCAAAGCACGTCATCCACCGGGACATCAAGCCGGAGAACCTGCTGCTGGGCATGAAGGTGCGCTGCCTAACAAGGGCACCGCAGCAAAACACGAAATCAGGGAATATACAGCTCTGCAACTAGCCGGCTTGGAACCATGTCGCTTGGGACCCCGCATCCATGGCACCCCGTGTCGCTCACCATGCCTCAGCATACAAACACCGCCTTGCTTGGTGTCCCCGCAGGGCGACCTAAAGATTGCGGACTTCGGCTGGTCGGTGCATGCGCCCAACAGCCGGCGTAAGACGATGTGCGGCACGCTGGACTACTTGCCACCGGAGATGGTCGAGGGCTCCTACCACGACTCGAAGGTGCGCCAAGTTCTCTTGTTTGCTGCGGCGCTGCTGATCCAGCCAGTCGCCTGTTTTGTGTGCCGTCAGATTATCCGGCAGCGGCAGCACAGGTGTTTGCGTGGCAGGCAACTCCCTGTTGGAGCTGGCAGGTGTGCAAGGCGACAGGGTCACAACCAGCAGGTACAGTGCTTGGGGTGATTCCAGATGCAATGCAAATGGATAACGCGCAGTATCAGCTGAAAATCGCCAGCCTGCCCCGACTCCCAACAAGCTCATGCTCAGCAACCTGGTGCGGCGCAGGTGGACGTGTGGAGCTTGGGCGTGCTGTGCTACGAGTTCCTGTACGGCGTGCCGCCCTTCGAGGCGGAGAGCCACACGGAGACGTACAACCGCATCATCCATGTGGACCGCTTCCTGCAGTTCCCGCCCGAGGCGCGCAAGGAGGGCGACTTTGATGTCACCTCTGTGTCCATCAGCGAGGGCGCCAAGGACCTCATACGCAAGGTGCGTGCATCGTCGCTGTGCGCTGCCGCAGAAGCAGTTGGGGGCATGACATGTGTCAGATTGAGGTTCGTGACCTGGATGCCGCCGTGCATCGAATCCGCTCAAGCTGTACATGCATAGCGCGGCAGCAAGCTTTGGAGACAGGGGTCGTGTCTGGGGATTTACCGTTGCCTTTCTGCACTGTCTGTGCTGTGCTAAAGTATGCGTTTTCTCTTGTTTGCAGCTGCTGATGAAGCATCCGAAGGAGCGCTTGGAGCTGCGCAATGTGCTGCAGCACCCCTGGATCATCGGCAACGCTGACCCCTCAGTTTTGTAGCAGCCGGAGCCTTAGGCGTCTCTCAGAAACTCTGCATGGTTTGGGGTAGATAGTAATTTCTAGTCCGCAGTCGCTGTTCCTCAAAGCTTGACAACATCTAGGGGTTCACTGATGAACGAACTGACATTTGCCAGTGTGCATAATGGTTTTGTCGGTCCATGTGCATTGTGGTGGCAATGCTTTGACGTTCGGGGTTTTGCGTTGTCCAGAACTGTGTGAACTGCGGGCCCTCAAGCTTGAGGTGAAATCTTCGAGTCCTCTAGAAAGGTAGACCGCTGTGGTACATTTACGAAGCCACTTGCTGCAATCCCCTGACGCCGTGTGTCGCCATTTTGCTCAGCACACTCTTCACCACTTTGTCTAATCTCGGAGAGTACTGCGTTGACCGCCAGCGAGATTTTGCGTCGTCATGTCCGCGCAGCAGCAGGCTGTCAGTCGGTCGTTCCTCCAGCCTTGAAGAAGGATGTGATCGACCGCGCTTTTGCATCCGGCGTGTCGGCCTTTTTCTGCTTCTTTGCCGGCCGGGCATCGCCGTTCTCATCCACCTCGTCGCCCTCGCCCCGCGCCTCTGCAAACGTGTCCTCGTGGTCGTAGATCGCCTGCAGCCCCATCTCCACCAGCCGCTTGTCCTTCGCCGCCACCTGCAGTTCACATGGGCAGCATGTCCTGCCTGGCCTGTTTGCTTGAAGCGCTGCAACATCGCTGCGGCCCATGCAATGGTGCATCCGAGCTGCCAGCTGCAGGAATCATAGTATATATCATGTCATGTTAGATAGAACATGGCATGTGAAATCAAGAGGTGCGAAACTCGACATGCTCACCGCCTGGATGTCGCTGAACTTGAGCGTCTTCCGCTTGGCCTTGACTGCAACGCCCAGAGCTCGTTCCGCTGCCTTGGCCAGCCACAGCTCCGCGGCGCCGGCGACGGCCCGCACGGCGCCGGCGGACGTTCGGTGCACCTCCTCGTCGATGCACATGATGCGCTTGACGATCGACACCGGCAGTGCCGCCGGCTTTGCTGAATTCGCCGCTCCATTGGCGCCCGCCGCGCCGTCCGCCGCGCCGCCATCCGGCTCGGCACTGCCCTCATGTATCGCTGCGGCTTCCTCGTCGGAGCCCGCGCCTAGGGAGCCGCCGCGCTCCGCGCGCTCCGCAGCGGCTGCAGTAGCCTGCTCCTGTGCTTCCGCTGCCGCGGCTGCAGCGGCGTCTGCCGCCGCCTTTGTGCGCTCCTTGGCTATGCCCTTGTACCTGTATCCGAACATTTAATCATGATCAAGACTGGAATGATGGCGGCACCGCAACGTCAGTTCTGCGGTAATGCACCAAACGCTTTCCGCCGCACCTCTCCTTCTCGGCATCATCCAGCGCCTGCCACTTCTGCCCCAGGCCCTTGGCCACTTCTGCCACTGATATCCTCTGCTCGGTACCAGCTGCAGCTTGCAGCTCTTCTCTCACGGCGGCCCTGTGCTCGTCGCTGAAGGCAAAGTATGCTGTGACCGTCTTGCCCATGTTGGCACTGCTGCTCAAATTTGAATGTTTTTGATTTGCTGTAGAGCCCCGATCAAGCGCCGTGGCCAAGGCTTCCGGCAGGATTTCACCAAGGGATCTTCTGTGGAAGCTCTAGACAAACAGAGACTCGAACTCAATTATGATTTTGGTCTGCGTTGCACGACAGGATCGACTTCAGCGAAACCGCGGCAATTGCCGCGAGGAGCTGCACGAAGACGTGCACCAAGCTAGGACGATTACTGCAGCACACAAGTGGATTGTGAGCCACGATATGAGGCTGTATAAAACAGAACGCTCGATGAAGCTTCTCCATTTGAATCGAATAGGGTTGTTGCGGCTCGAAAGGGGATGAGAAAGGAACGAAACTGATCTCGCAACCCTTCTCGGTGTTCAAAATTGCTGGTCGCTCTATTTGCCGCGCACTTGTGCGGTTTGCAATAGATGTGACCAGTTGCACTGTGATCACGGAGCACATCACTTGACCTGTCTCCGCGCGTTGCTCGAAATGCTACTAGGGCGTGGTTGACCAAGAGGCATCGGCACGAGAATGCGAAACCTCAGAAGGGGGTCGGGCCAAGGCCTAGATCCAGACACCGTGGGCACATGTCTGAGGCTACTGCAAGATGCGCAGGTGCCAATCCACCTCTAGATCCCGAAAATGTTGCTGCCAGGCACGCGCAACAGCTGACACAGCATACCTCTCAGCGAAAGGCTCTTTGTGCAGTTTGCAGCACCCTGGTATCACACTGTTGAAGCAGCGACACAGTGGCAGCAGGTTCAGCGCCTGTCTCGAACATGCTCTGCGGCATTTGCCGCGGTGTCAGTTGTGGCAGATGAATATATTGCTGAAAATGCTGCCTATAGCAGAGCTGTTCCACGGCGATTCCGATCTGGTGACAGCAGATGTCACTTGACATCATTGTGCAATGGACAGATCGTGCAACGTTAGGCACGTCTCCGTTGGCAGGGAAGCAAGTTATCTTGTCCATAGTGGCGCTCAGCGGTGCAAGAGCATGGCGCCACCATCTGGTCTTGCTGACAGGACCGGGCGACTCTTGCAGACCCTGACGCCGCAGAGAGTCCTCCGCTGCAAGACACGCGAGCCGTGGGTCTCCGCAGAAGGTCCGCCCCCGGGGGCGCCCCCGGGCCGAGAACATGGCAGGACACCGCCGGCCATGCGACAGCAGTGTCCTGAGCCTGCTTTCCGAGCCTGCCTCCTGAGCCTGCCGCGCGTTCGTGATACCGCAGGCGCAGCTGCCGATGGAGCGCGCGGAGGTGACGGCGCTGGGCAGGCTGGTGGGCTGGCTGGGCGCTTTTGTGCCCCCGGGGCGGGACAGCACCGCGATGGAGGCGCTGGATGACCCGCTGTCGCCGGCGCTCTCGCTGCGCCGGGAGCCCAGCAGCAGCGAGCTCGCCACGAGCTCCTCCATCGGCTTGCACATCAGCAGCCCGGATTTGAGGGTGAGGCGTGCCGCCCTGCTGGGTCTGATCTTGCAAGAAATGTGCGTGGTTGACGACGGCGATGCACTGATGGCGGCAGTGCACCTCGTCTCTCACGAGGGCTGTCCGTGCGGGATGCCACCTGGTCACAGCGGAGTCCAGGTGCAGCCTGCAGGACTCTTGAGTACCACAGTCTGCAGCTTGCATGACTGAATTCAGAATGCAACTCGAAGATAAATTGGCCCCAACTGCAGGTCGGCAGCGGGCGACTATCGAGGCCGGCGTTGTTACCAGATGACGATGACCAGCCAGTGATCCTGAACTGCCCTGTGCTCATTGCTGTTTGAATGCTGTGGCCTGCTGTAACATCCAAGATGTACATTTGCTGGACAAGCCCACCGCGGCTCTCCAGCCTTACCTGAGAGCTTGCCTGAAACTCCACGTCGGTCTCGCCACAATTTCCGAGGTTCTCCAGTGTCCTGCGCAGCTGCGTGCTTCCAGCGGCTCGTTCAGCAGCCCCTCTCCACAGCTAACATCGCAGATGGAGCTGGTGCGCTGCACAAAAAATCTCGATTTGCTCGCGTTATAGGCCTATTGCCGCCATACCTTGCAGAGACTTGCTGGTATCCCACTGGAGTCGCCTTGATCAAGCCTCCAGCCCGACTGAGCAATGCCTGTGTGTGCCCCCGTGACTTCTTTACGAAATGGAGTTTCTACTTGGAATCCTTATGTTGCACACGTGCAGCTGCTGGACTGGAACGCTTTCGATGTGTTTGCGGTGTCGAGGCTATCGAGCAGGCGGCCGCTGCAGACGGTCACATGGGCACTGCTGCAGCACTTTGGCCTGGTGGACAGCCTCAGCCTGCCGCCTGACAAGCTGCGCAGCTTTCTGAAGGTGCGCGGCTGCCGGCCTGGCATTAGCCCATGTGCCTGATCACCTGCAGAATTCTGGAGAACGCTCAAGGGGTGCGACCTGCCGGTGCGCTGCGGCATAGCGGGCGCCTGCCGAGGCGAAATTGCTCTGGAGAGTGGTCTCGTCAGCGATTTGATGTTGATGGTCATCAAATCAAGCGGGGACCGAAGGCTTCGTTGACAGCCTTGCCGGAATGATGGCAATTTCTGGTCCCGCAGGCAGTGGAGGCGGGCTACAACCCGAACCCATACCACAACAGCGTGCACGCGGCGGATGTGACGCAGAATGTGGGCGTCATCCTGGCGTCGGACGAGCTCACAAGCCAGCTCAGCCAGCTGGAGGTGCTGGCGATGCTGCTCGCCGCCTGCGTGCACGACTTGAAGCACCCAGGTGACACTATCTACATGCTCCGGGCGTGCTTGTATGTCGCTGTGTGTGCGACCTGTCAGGGAGCAGCATCGTGCCGCTGTCATGAGTTATGAGGGCTGAGGGCTGCACCACATGCATGCACATTCGTGATGGTTGTCTTACAGGCAGTCGGTGTCGCGTGGGACAAGCAGCTGCTGGCACTGGTATGTGAATCAGGCAAGGTGGCCGGCCTGCTGCTTGTGGATCGCTCCTCATTTCAACTGCAACTGGCGTGCAGGCTTCGGCAATGCGTACATGGTCAACACGAAGACAGAGGCAGCTATCACATGGAACGACATCTCGGTGAACGAGAACATGCATGCGGCGACGGCCTTCCGGCTGCTGCTACAGGTGTGACACTGTAACGCACACTGGGACTTCCAGAAACAACATGCATGTGTCTCGTAAGCACATCACTGTGCCACTTGTGTCACAGTAAACCGCCCTGCAAACAGAGTCCATCGCAGCAGCGCGGCGGTCTGCTGGGGAGGCGTTCGCTGCACGGGAGAAGAAAGTCTCCAGAGAACGTGCTGCGCAGCACTAAGACCCTCAACCGTGGTGCGGACCCGTGCTGCAGCCGGCCAACAACTTCCTGGAGGGGCTGGAGGCGGACGAGTTCCGCTTCCTGCGCCGCACCGTCATCGGCATCGTGCTGGCGACAGACATGGCGTCGCACGCCGACCTGCTGTCCGACTTCACAGGTGTCAGTGTCCTCCCCCTGCCCGCGCTGTCATTGATCCTGCTTGCGAGCGCCTTTCAGTGTGAAGCAGCAGGATAGGAAGATGATGTGCATGGCCAGCCACCAACGACAAAGGCGTGGACCTGCCATGACGCATCTTGGCCTGAACTTTGACGAAATGCAGATTCTGCCATCCCGGCGGAATGCTCGTCCATGCTGATGAGACTCAACCTGACTCGCGTCCTCATGTGTTCATGCTGCAGCCAACGCGGCGCTGTTGGGGGAGGACCTACGGGGGTGGCCGCCAGAAAAGCGGCTGCTGGCGCTGCCATTATGCAACACTGCTTGTGGTATTGAAGCGTCCATTTCCTTACGGTGCCGTGCAGCCAACGTGGCGCTGCTGGGGGAGGACCTGCGGGGCTGGCCGCCTGAGAAGCGGCTGCTGGCGCTGTCGCTGGCGGTGCACTGCGCGGACCTGGGCAACCCGGGCAAGCGCCTGGGCCTGTCCCTCAACTGGTCCGCGCGCATTTCCAAGGAGTTTTTCGCGCAGGGCGACGCGGAGCGCGCCGCCGGGCTGCCCATCTCCCAGCTGTGCGACCGCGAAACCGCCGACGTCGCCGCCTCCCAGGTGTGTCATTTGCAGTGGTCTCAAAAACAATGAGCTTTTCGAGGCCATGGGCCTTGGCTAGGTTTGTTCCACAAGTCGAGGCCATGAAGCAGACCGCCGCCCGTCTTTCAACTGTGTGACGGCACCTCCGCCGACGTCGCCGCCCCCAGGTGCAAACTAGAAGTGCTGTCCAGGCAGCACCAGCTGACACGTCTCCCAGGTGGTGCCGCATCATAATTGGAACTGGGGCACAGATTGTCATCAAATGCATGGGAGGTTATCGAGGCAGCACCCAGCTGATGCCTGCGCTGCTGTGGTCAGTGGAACTGCCCTGCTGTGGCCCGCCCGCAGACCACCCTGTTTTCCCGCCGATTGCTGTGCGCCGCGCAGCTGTCGTCCATGGAAGCGGTGGTCGCGCCGTCCTTCAGGCTGGCGAACGTCCTTCCGGCCGCTGGCGGAACTGAGATTCACGCTGGGTCACATGCGAGCCATAAGTCTGAAAGTACTGCTGTGTGCCGTGCAGCTGTCGTTCATGGAGGCGGTGGTGGCGCCGTCTTTCCGGGCGCTGGCGGCGCTAGCGCCCACCACGGCGACGACCGCGCTGGCCAATGTGGATAGGGCGGCGGCGCACTGGCGCTCGGGATCCGTGCCGTGGCGCGAATGGCTGCAGCCGTCGCACGCGGACTTCGACCCGCATCTGGATGCAGGAAGCAGCTGACCGAGGCCTGGCCACGCCCGCGCCGTCGCGTAGAGGGTTTCCTCAGCCAGGAAGGTGCTTAGTGCAGACGGAGGGATGGCGGAAGAGGGGTGGGGAGGCAACGTTCCGTGCTGCGCTTTCAGGCGCCGCACACCACCTTGGAACGGTCAGAATGCAGCTGATCCGGACGGCGGCAACTCAATAGCAACGTGAGCTCTGGACAATGCAGGCGCTGGGGCCCTGCGGACAGATACCTGATACAATCCGCTTCATTGCAACGGCTGCAGTTTGTTGCGGCTCCTCGGCATCACGCCTTGTTGACTGGCTGTCTACGTTGTGGCAGCCATTGTCTAGATGGTCGCTTATGGTTGTGCTCGTGTTTTCGATTCCGTGGCTCAGCTCTTTTGAATCCTTTCTGGGCATTGACTCTGGTGTAGAAACATTTCGCTGGCTCCTGGCTGGCGTCTCTGCTCTGCTCCACAGGTAAACTCTGGCGCTGCCGCAGCCCCACTGCCTGCCGCTCTGCTCGGACGTGTGCTGGACTGCTGCTGCTGCGCCGCGATCGTCTGCACTGCCGTGAGGTATGCATGACAGTCATATAAAATAGCTTTCGGGGGGCCGTTAGGTGCACAGCACTTTGCCTGATCGCTCAGCTCTATGAAAGATTGCCCCTGACGATATTCTACAGTCTTGACCCCTGCTGCCCACGGTCAGGTCAGCCCTCTTTTCTTTCCCAGACTGCTTGGGACAGCCACCGGCCCTACAACATCCTGATCAACCCTGCTTGAGTGCGTAATGCCCGGCTTGCACAGTGCACGTTTCACGTTTTCGCTTGTGTAAGGACAGCAGTACCTGGCTGGCGTCAAAGTTCACATGCAATTCCGCCCCGGGCTGGTCTGGCGGCTCTTCAAATTCGTCATCGGCAAGAAATGTCTCACCAAGCATGTGCCACTCACGCCAGCCGTTCGTCTTATGGGATTGCAAGTGTTGTGCAGTTCTTCTGCGGGGCAGCGGATAGACGTCCCGGTGACGGTCGCGGCCTTCGGAGTGTTCGCATTCGTGCGACATGCGCACGTCTCTCGCCGCACAAACGCCCGTCGTGCACGCAGCATAGGACACGAAGATGGACAGTGACAGCGACAGCAGCCAGCAGCAGTTCAAATCGGCGCAGAGGAGTGGCAGGACGCCCGACAAGGCCGGCAAACGTCGCCACCCCGTGGCCAGAATCAAGGGCGGCTGGACGGAGGCCGAGGACGCTCGTCTCGTTCGGTGCGCACCCCTCAAGTTTGCTCCAGAACGTCTGAAATGCCTCAATGAGCTGCCTGACGGTGGTGACATCGTTCATCGAGTCAGCGAGGTCGCGCGCACCTGCGAACTATCTGCAGCAGTGACCTGCGCCGATCTGCCTTCCGAGGAACCAGAGCTAGCCGTGTATGCTTTCGTATGCGTCTCAGATCAACAGAGAGGTTATCTCTATAAAGTTCCTCTCGGCTCAGCGGTCTGATGCCGGCTCGTGGCCGAGGGCAGGATCACTGCCGTGGTGAAAGGTTGGAATGCAACCTTAAAGTCGTGGCGCTCGGCATCAATACAGAAAATTCAGCAGCAAATGAATAAAGAGTTATGTCGTGCGTAATTGCAGGCTTGTGGAGGAGCATGGAGAGGGCAGCTGGAGCTCCATTTCCAAGTCGTTCCCTGGGCGCATCGGCAAACAGTGCCGGGAGCGGTGGCACAATCAGTTGCGGCCTGACATTAGACGGGATGCGTGGACGAATGAGGAGGAAGCTCTGCTGGCAGCGGCTCACGCCCGGCTGGGCAACAAATGGGCGGACATCAGCAAGGTATGCGGCACCCATTGCATTACGCCGCAAGTGCCAGCGGAGCAATTTGGCGCGTGCCTACTAGGATCTCACCAATTGTGATACCTACCAATCACACTGCGAGTGCATTCACATCGCCTGTTGTATTCCAGCTTAGTCATATGTAGCCGAACTTGTTGGTGTGCGCAGAGCATCCCCGGCCGCACAGAGAACTCGGTCAAGAACCACTGGAACGCGACGCTGCGGCGGCGGTTGCTGCCGGACTCACGGCTGCCGGGCGACACCACCTGCCTGCGCAACTACATGAAGACGCTGGACCTGGACGACCCGGCGGCGTCCCGGCGCAGCGCCGGCGGCGGCGTCAAATGGAGCATCGGCGGCGGCCGAGCGTCGCCAAACAAGCGTTTGCGCCCATGCCCCGCCGCCGAGGCGACCAGCAGCGCCTCCGAGGCTGACAGCGACTACGAGGCGCTGCACATGGTGGGCCGTCAGGCGTCGCACCGGCCGTGCCGGCAGCAGCAGCCGCCGCCACGCCTGTTCCAGCCGTCGCCCGTGCGCCAGCTGGCATCGCTGCCGCCGCCGCTGCAGCAGGCGGCTGCGGACGCAGAGTTGCAGGCCGGCGGCTTCCGGCAGCCGGTGCTGGACGACGCCGCAGCGGCGTTGTGGCAGACGCACGCGCTGTCACCGATCTTCCCGGGCCTGGTGCTTCCGGTCACCGGCGGAACGCCGACGTACGATCAGATGCTCTGCGGTCTGGACACGGCTGTCATGTCACGTGCTCATTCCACGCCGCTGCCGCACACCGGCCTGCATGCAGCATGCAGCAGCCGGCCAGGGCGGCTCTACCACATCGACAGCGCTGGCTTGGTAAGTTCAGCATTGTCTTTCACAATTGTCGCTGCGTAACCGCACACAACACTTCGGCCGCTGTGCTATATCTAATTCTGTTTTGTATTGAACATACTTCTGTAATCTGAAGGGGGCGCTGTTGAAGTGGCCAGATATGTTACGGATCTTGTCCCCTCCTTTCCCTGGCCCCAGGTTGATCCCGGCTGGAGCACCGCCGTGTTGGAGCATGCTGCCGCACAGGCAGCCCATGCCTTCGAGGATGTCTTTGATTGCAACGACATCAGTCATGCGGCAGCAAAGCCTGTTGCTGGCACTGATTCAACACCATTCATGCAGCAGCTGCTCTGCAACATCGCGACCCCAGGTATGTATTCGTGCACATCTTCACCAGCTGTTGGACATGCAGCAACATGATAGCCGACCCCACCAAACACATTAACACACCTCCGCCGCACCTCACCCTGTCTCTCTCCGCACTGCAGGCAGTCCCAGAAAGGCTGTGGCGCTCCAGGAACGCTGCTCAGAAGATGGCAGCACCAATTTCATACATTCCCACAGCCCCGGACAGCCTGTGCACTGGCCGCCGCCGGCGTCATCCGCCGGTGCGTGTATCAAATGTCACAAGCGATTCCGCTGTGGTCCCATAAAATTCCGAATTCATCGCCCAATGCAAAGTGATCTGATCACAGAGCAGCCGTCCTCCCAGCTCAAACATTGTCTCGTGCATTTCGCAGGGCTGGTCAGCCCTTTCAGCACGCATGCGCCGCCAGCCGCAGCAGCAGGGCTGCCGATGCCCGTGACACCGGACGAGCGGCGGCTGTCGGTTTGCAGCAACGGCGTCGTCGCCCGCACCGGCGCATGCGCCGCCTATGATGCGGAGACCCCGCTGTCGCCATCGGACGTCGTCCTGCCGCGGCTGCTGCTGATGCCGTTACCGCAGGTGCACGCGACACTGGGCATGGATGTGACGAGGCAGCCTGCGGCGGCGGACTGCTTGCACTGCAGTGCGGCGGCTCAGCAGCAGGAGCGTTCGGCAGCCCAGGAGCCGGAGGACATCAGGACGCACCTGGAGGTCAGCACAAGCCCCATCCTGGAGGCGGATGCGTACACCAGCCGATTAGACCTGTCGCAGCAGCCGCAGGCGGCCACCTACCGCGGCATCGGACCGCCGCTGCCAGTGCACGCCACCGAAAAGAGCCAGGTGATAGGTCACGCAAAAGCATTGTGAAGGATTTGGACCCGTCAGCCTATTGTGCATGATCAAACGGCGTTCTCAACATGTACGTGCTACATGACCATGAAAACTGCCATCTGCCAGTGCAGCTGGCGTCGGCAGTGTGGCACATCTGCGAGCAGACGCGGGCGGCCTGCGGCTCGCAGCTCGGAGACATCGTTGTCGCAATGCGGCTGGGCGAGTCGCAGCAGGATGCCGATCAGCCAGGCCTTGCGGTTGCGGTGGCGGCGTCGTCGGCAGACACCGCCATGCAGGCGCTGCATCACATTGTGCAGCTGGCGGTCAGGCTCAGCTTCACACCGATGCAGAGCGCGATGTGCTGACGTCGCAGAGCAGACCAAGCAGCAAAACAGCAGCAAACATGTGTCACGCCCCCTTCGGTTCCTTTTGGGACAGCCACCGGCTCTACAACCCCCTGACCACCCTGCTTGAGTGCGTAATGCCCGGCTTGCACAGTGATTCACGTTTTCGCTTGTGTAAGGGCAGTGTTCGGTTCCTTTTCGGCCACCGCCATGGTATCCGCCAGTTCAGCATCAAGTGCGACGTAATCGAGGCAAGCAAATCTGACATGCGAACTGCGTGCGGGCCTGCAATTGTCCTCTTCGCGCCGCTTGACCATCGCAGAGCTGTGAACACGTCGCTGGCAGCGCTTGCTCCAAGTTGCGCACGTGCCTGCACGTGATATTTATGAACAACATGAAAAGAGCCTTGCGATGTCGCAGATTGTGTCTACATCATGCGTATCGAGTGAAAGCTTTCGGAGGCTTCGAAGTCTGCGAGGCATGTTGAGCCTTCGCCATTTGCGCCGTGTAAGCCAGCTGTGCCTGCACCCACAGAGCATAGCCTGCAGCTTGATTTCCACGCCGGGTTCTGAACGTCCTTGCAGCAGGAGAGAGGGTGGAACATACACTGTCGACCAGGCGACCAACATCAAGTGGTTCGAGGGCGCTGTCTCGAGGTCAGTACAGAAGGATGGCCTGGCAATGAGTCGAGGTGCAAGTGATGTTTCCCTCACAGGAAGCGCGACGAGGCACACATGAGGCCATCCGATCCGCTCAAGATTCAGCTGGTGCGTCCCGCTGCCGCAGGGAGGCCAAACAACAGCAGCTGGGCCAGCGCGGCTGCGTCCTGTGGTTTACGGGCCTGAGCGGCAGCGGCAAGAGCACCGTCGCCGCCACCGTCGAGCACGCCCTCGCGGACGCCGGCCACGCGACCGCCCTGCTGGATGGCGACAACATCCGGCACGGCCTAAACAGCAACCTGGGCTTCTCGGCGGTGGACCGCACCGAAAACATCCGCCGCATCGGCGAGGTGTCCCGCCTGTTCGTGCAGACGGGCCTCATCACCCTGGTGGCCTTCATCTCGCCCTACCGCGCCGACAGGTTGCGCGTGCGGGACCGGGTGCTGCCCGGTGACTTCATAGAGGTAAGCAAATGGCAACAAGTATGCAAGGCGACTTCCAACATCTCAAAGCAAGGCTCCTTCGTGTTGCTGTCATTGAGCATGATGACTGTGGCAAGACTTTCTGCTGCTGCATCTCCCATGTATCAGCTGGGCTTGAAACGCTGAGTGCAGGTGTACATGCGTGTGCCGCTGGACATCTGCGAGCGGCGCGACCCAAAGGGGCTGTACAGGGCTGCGCGCGCCGGCGAGCTCAAGGGGCTCACAGGTGAGTGCGAGTCTGGTTTTGCGACGCCGCCGTCACATGATCACCCGGACACCGGCACCATCGCAGGCCGAGCCTCCGCAGCTTCGACCTGATGTTCCAAGTCATTGTCTGCGCAATGTGAGTTCCTGTGCCATCGGCTTCCACCGCTCACCTTGCATGTGGGAACACAGGGGTCTGGCAGGTAAATTGATGTTTCTTCTGCTGCTGCTTCCCACAGGAATTGACGATCCGTACGAGGAACCGATTGCCCCAGAGATTATCCTGGACGCACGGGACTCTTCCGGCGAGGTGCAGAGCGCAACAAAGATGGCAGAAACGGTGCTGCAGTACCTGCGCCGTCACCAGTACCTGGTGGCTCCCGCAGAACGGAAAGGGGCGTGATGGGAGCCTGTGAGCCTGCCCTTTGTCACATACCCATTCTTTATTTTTGTGCAGCTCTGCAATCAGGAGAGATGCGACAGTTTGCCTCAGTCGGTTACAGCAGCCGCAACGAAGTATCGACTGTAATGCCACTTGAGTGTCATGTTCACAGAACATCGTTTTACATAGGTACATCATGCTCCTTTCCTAGGACTTCTTTCAAGCGGGTCCTTTCGGCAAGATGTAACTCTATCTCTTCTTGCTCACACCGCCCTTCACGCCGCCCTTCTTGGCCCCTGACTTGCCAGCGCCCTTGCCGGCGCCCTTGCCGCCGGCCTTGGCCTTGGCCGCGGGCTCCTTCTTATTGGCGCCGGGCACTGCCGGCTTGATGGTGAAGAACGAGTCCAGGCGGCCTGCGTGCAAAGAAATATCCTGCGTGGGGGCCCATGGTTCCCCGAAAGCTCGTGAAGGGAGTGCCCCAAGCAGCGGCCGGGCACGAGGGGGGGTCCATTACCAGACCAGACCTGAGCATGTTGCAAGCAAGGGGCCAGCAGTGTTGGGACGGCTTGCGTAAAACCTCTCACGCACCTCGGGAAGCGGTGTGATGCGCGCGGCGGCCTTGCTGTTCTCTTAAGATTTGATACCTGACCGAAGACACCCTCTGTATATCAGTTTGCAGTCTAGCCATGGGAGGCTATTGATGCGCTTGGGCTTGCGCGCCCAGGTCTCTTGACATGCATTTTCAGCGGGCTCCTAGAAGAACTTTTGCGTGCTCTCATGAATGTGCGCCCGCCATTCCCCACTTTGGTTGGACTTGCCGCGGGAGGCGTTAATGCGCTCGGCGGCTCTGCGCATGCAATGTTCTCAAAACAATCCTCAGAGTGAGTTCCTAGCGGGGACTTTTGCACCCCACCTTGGTTGGACTTGCTGCGGGAGGCGTTGATGCGCTCGGCGGCCTTGCGCACGCGGTCCTCGTTGAAGCTCTTCTCCTCCACCAGGAACTTGACCAGGCCCTCCGTGTCCGGCGGGTTCCACTTCATGCCCGGCACCTCCGCCGCCGCCAGCACCTTCGGCTCTGTGGCGCGAAACATGGAGACACTCAGTGACAGACCCAGAAACGCGGAGACTGTTGAATGCACTTCATGCACGAAACCCCCAACTCTGTGGCGCGCCAGCACCTTCGGCTATGCGGTGAGCCAGGGGGAATGGGAATGGGTGTCGATGCATTTAGCTGTTGCTGCAAAAATTGGAGGGCGTCGATCAACGCCCTGCATGTCACCTCCGACTCTTTGGGGCGCTAGCACCTTCGGCTCGCCAGCACCTTCGACTTTTTGGCGCGCAGAAGGACCATCATATGCAAAACAGCAACAACATTAGCATCGGGCTGTGCGGCACTACACGGCGTGCTTGGGTCTCATGCACCTTTTCGATCAGATGGTGCGGCTCCCCATCAGATGGTGCGGCTCCCCAACAGACAAGGCACGCACCCTTTGCACAGGCGGCGGGCCTCCTCGAAGGGCAAGGGCTCGGGGACAGGGGACTTTGACAATGGCATTCACCTTTAAATGGACGTCTCCTCGACAAGCATAGAACTTGAGATGCTCACCCTTGAACAGGCGGCTGGTCTCCTTGGAGGCAAGGGCTCGGGGCAGTTGCATATATATTGAGCATAGCTTTCACCTTCAAACACGCATGGTGGGGATGCTCACAACCTCCTCAAAAGGCAACGTGCGCACCCTTGAAAAGGCGGCAGGCCTTAGGGTAAGGTTGCACGAGAATTGACCATTCCATTCACCTTTTCAGTAGGCAGTGAGGCTGTTCAAAGGACAGAAGCGCAGAGACTCTCACGCTGAACAGGCGGCGGGCCTCCTCGAAGGGGAAGGGCTCGGGGATGGTTGCACGAAAAACAGACCGCAACTTACACTGTCATCAGAACCAGTCGGGCTTCCCAGCAGCTAAGACGCTCACCCTTGAACAGGCGGCGGGCTGCCTCGAAGGGGAAGGGCTCGGGGATGGGGTACTTGTCCTTGTCCAGCGACGCGAGCACGGCCTCGATGCTGCCGTGCTTCTGCACCAGGCTCAGCGCGCGCGTGGGCCCGATCCCCCGGATGGTGCCCGCGTAGTCGCAGCCGCACAGGATGCACACATCCACAAACTGATCCTCGCTGATGCCCAGCCCCTCGATCACCTACCAGCGCACCACAAAATCCGCCAAAATGAAGGAATGAGCCTTAACGCAGCTGCAGACACGCGCAGCGTGCGAGCTTTGGCGGCGTGCTTTGCTACACGGCTGCACGCTAGACAGCACACCGCGAGGTGCAGCAGACCTGACCGAGCGGTGGCCTAACGCCGTCGAATGTCTGAAGGGACACCCACTCACAGAAGCTTTAGATGCGCCAACGCATCCAGCCAGCGACAACTCTGTCGTAAGCGAGCACCCGAACACCGATGGCACGTGCACCGCCGAAACGCCTACCAGAACAATTTCAGCTGCGGCACCTGGCTGTAGTCGTACTCGGTGACGGGCAGCTTGGCGCTGGCGGGCGTGAGCAGGTTGCGCGTCAGCCGCGGCGTTGCAAAGGTCAGGCTGTCCATGTCCTCCGACGCCATCGCATACACCAGCCCCGCCTTGCACAGCTCCGCGCACTGCGCCTCCGCCTCCGACGGCGCCTGTCACATTCAGAGGATGCTTCGAAACACACTTTTCGGGCAGCAAATGGTTGGACAACTTCCGATGCAGAGAGTCTCCCACGTTTCGAAAGCCCTGTCCACCAGTCCTGCCTTGCACACCGCCGCGGCGCCTGCATATTGACGCAGCTGATGTTGAGGAACTTTACATGATCGTGCATGCACGACTGTGACTGCCGGGCTCACCTGGCACAGCGCAGCGCGCTGCGTCTCCGACGGCGCCTTTGGAACTCATTGATTCTGGTTCGGGAAGCTATTCAAGCCAGTCAAGGACATTGTCCCGAAAGAGGTTCAACAGCTTCCGGTGGGCACACGTCTCGTGTGGTTGGAACCCTGCTCGTCGGGCTCGCCTGGTATGGCACCCATGCCGTCGCCACTGTCGCCGACACCCCCCACACAAAACAGGGCGGCAGATGGGCGCGGGATGCGGCTGGTCGCAGCGGGCCGTGGGGGCTCTAGAGGTTGGGGCCTACAGGACAGCGCACGCGCCTCGATGATGGGCACGCCCAGCAGCGCGAGCAGCTGCTTGCACTCGTCGTTGTGCTGCTTCGTCACCCGCACCGTGCGCTTGCTGTACTTCTCCACCTCCTCTGCCGTCTTCGTCTGTGATGGTCAATCACTGGTGGCTTGAAATGTGTCGTGTTGTCAGGTGTGGGTCTCGTGCTCAATCGTGTTTGATATTGCATGAGAAGCAATGTCCGAATATCAAGGCGAAGCAGGAGAAGGTTGCATCGGGTCCGCACACAAGTGTGGCAGTCTGCTGCAGCCTGCCACGCCACAGGGTCCAGAAGGCCACACAGTGACAGGGAATGGCCAGAAAGTAGGAATTGTCGCAGTGTCGCAGGAGTCCTACCTCCTTTGCCTCCGCCAGGTCCTCCGTCGCCTCCCCGCGGCGCTCAAACCTGCATGGCAACACATCAGCGCTCGGCAAGCCGTGTGAGCGTGTCACCGGCCCAGCTAGGCAACCCTTGAACACTGATGGTACTCAACGCTTCACGGTTCCACACACAGCAGCGGCCAGAATGCTATGCATGGCATCCGTGATGCACAGGAAGCAGGGTCGCCTGCGGGCCAGCTCCTCCTTCTTGGCGGCTGGCGCCTGGCCGTCAAACACGTATACTGGCTTGATGCCCGCTTCCAGCATGCGCGCCGTTCTGAAGAACATGCCCTGTAAATGGCTGCGGGAGGCGACACAGCACGATCTGCTGATGACAACAAGCTGTGCACAAATGGCCAGGAGCCGAGCCTGCTGGAGCAACTATCAATTGTAGCAACACCGATGATGACGCAGCACATGCGGCGGCTGTCTTACCTCGTCACATCGCCTGCCTCGCTCGTGAGCGTCTGGTCTCCTGTCCGGCCCACTACCACCTGTGTAGTGGAAGCACAATTCAGGGCCTCGAAGTCACATGTTCATAACTCAGCTCATGCACCAGCACGGGTCAGATGCATGGCTACGGCAGAACAGGCTTGATTCCCGGAGTCAGCAAAGCAAACATACCAGGAACTGGTAGATGTGCATGCTGGCATCGATGGCTATCTTCCTTCCAAAGTAGTCCTCGAACTTCTGGGACTTTGAGGAGCCGGGCGCCGCATCGGCCAGCAGCTTGGCAAGGCCCTACGTGTGTTGACGCAGAGGCTCGGCGTTTGTTGACATATGCTGGTGGAGTTTCAAGCCACTGATTCTGCAGCGACACGAACACATCTTGCCTTGATGCCCATGGTGGTGGACCCTGGTTTGCGCTAGTGCGCAGAGCGCATCAGCTCAGGGTGCCAGCGCCTGAAGGTCGTGCGATGCAGTTTCAGCCACCCATAATGTGCACTATCGCTTTTGATATAATTTCGAGCTGTGTCGCGGCAACACAGTCGCTGCTGTCGCTGCTGCAGCAGCCAAGAAAATAAAGTGATGTTTCAAAAACCTCCACGGTGCGCCTATCTATTCAAAGCGTGCGCGGTCACTCTGGATGCCTCCCAAAGCTTCAGCTGACGTCCTTGCAATGATTTGCTAGTGGACGTGTTGCGGCACTGAGCGAACAATGAGCAAAATAAAGCCATCTTCTTGAGGGACTCGCGATTGCCCGATACGAACTGGAGTCCTACTGCGCGCAGCAAGATCTTCAGAGATCGCCCTTCTGCTGCGCCATGAGCGTTCTGTAACGCTATTCAAAAGTGCCACAACCAACCATGCAGTCGCAGAGAGCTCGCACGCAAGGTGCCGCACCTCTCTGCTCGGATTTCGATTTTGGTCGGATTTCCGGAAGTTGAGGATAGCTGTGAAGCGCGCCGCAGCTAGCTCTGCCTCAAGCCTCAAGCCACATCTTGTCACACTACGACCACTGGCAAAGCGGTGCATCATGAACGTGTTGCAACAGTCGGGGTCCGTCCAACGCGGCGGCTTCCCCGCTTCAGCACGCAACGTAAAGCGCGATGCTCATGGCGTATCACCACTGCCTCAATTGCGACGCACTGGCTGGTGAGGCTGTCACTCTACTGCTTCTTGTCGTCGGTATTTTGCGCTCCTGATAAAATTTCATCCCTAGCACAGTCAGGACACCGAGTCAACTAGCATGTATCCTGGCGTGCAGGTGCCAGGCTCAGCGTGGTGTGGACTGGGACACAGACCGACAACGCGCTCCCATCGCGCCGCCAGTGCGTGTGCCGCCGCCGCCGCCCATGCGCATGCCGCCGCCGCCGCCACCGCCGCCGCCACCCGGTGGAGAGGCAAGCCTGCATGCGGAACTGAGCTGCAGCGGCCATGATGGCTACGCTTTACTGCTACATTATTCAGTCTGGGTGCAGTCTGGCAGAGGCACGACACGAATGTGACTACCTGATTTGCAGAGCGTCCTGGGGCCGTTTGGGCGGCGCTCAGCGCTGCTGGCGATCATGTTTGGCGGCGCGGCGCTGACATCGGCCCTTGTCAGAAGTGCGCTCGACCTCCCAGCCTCAGATGCTGCCATCTGCGCCGCCGCGCCGCTGTGCTGCTGCTGCGCACCATGCCCGACAGCACGCTCAGCAAGATTCGAGCTTTGTTCGCCTCATCCGCCTGGCAATCCTTTGCACAGGGGAGGACCCGCCGATCTACACGACAGAGAGCGGCCTGACGGTGGCCAAGACTGCTGGCGGCAACCCGGTTGCGGCGTTCTCAGACGAAGCGGGCAACATCTTTCTCATCGACCCCAATGGCAACCTGTACTATGACACCGGCGACCCCAAGCTCGGCGTCTACTTTGTGCGTCCCTGTTGCTGGTTCCTCTTGCCTGAAGACTGTTCACCGTGTCCGCTTGCCACGACCCTTGTGTAAGCGTGTGGGGTGACGACTGAAGCTGGCCATGATCCGCTGGCGCCGCACGGCCATGCAATCCGCGCAGCTTGCAGGGCTGCGGTCAGCCCAGCATTTGTGGCAACTGAGCGACGGAACACCGTCCCTGCAGGTGGACTCCAAGGGCACGATGCTGAACATCTTCATCGACGGCGACGGCAACCCGCAGTACGTGCCCGTCGGCAACATCACGGACCTGCGCTCCGTGGACGTAAGCTCCATTGGCGGCGTGCCCATCGCGGACCTGGAGAAAAAGGTATCAATTCCAAATGCTGGCTTGCGTCTTTCTTGGTAATTTCGTGCAACAGCTTACAGGTGTACTCGGCAGCCAGTCCAGCAGCAAAAGTCCTTATGTTTAGAGATAATCATGCTTTCACAGGGCGTGCCGGTGAAGGACTTGGAGAAGCAGTTCTACAAGCAGAAGGGGACGGCGCGGCGGCTGTTCGCCTTCCCCAGCGAGGACGGCGTCGCGCTGCCCGACAACGCGCCCGCCACCATCGCCAAGGTCCGGCGCGTTTTTTGCTGGGCATGCAAAGGTCACGCAAGCACCGCAGGTGCCATCCGCAGGCTCGACCACCGCAGGCAATAGAGTGACGCCTACGCTCATTCCAACCGGCAGATGTGATGTTCGTGTGCTCCTCTCAGACATGCGATGCTCATGTGCTGTATTCATGCTGCTGCAGGATGGCACTGTGCAGCCGCCGCCGGTGCTGGAGGAGGGCGCGCTGCTGCTGCAGGAAAAGAAGCGTTGGTGGCCCTTTGGCGGCAGTGAAGATGGCGGAGGCAAGTTCAAACGCGGCGGCTGAGTGGAACATGGAAAGGCTGCAATGCATTGCACAGTATATGCTATATCGGCGACCTAGGGCGAAGGCAGCATGGGAATGGGCTTTGTGATTGCAGACGCGCTGCGAAGTGCTCGATGCGCGTCTGTAAACCCGGATCATGCAGCATGCGGCAATCTCTGGACAGGTACTTGCAGAGACTGCATCAGGTGGAAGCCATGTTACATCCACCATTGCGCATCTGTCATCATTGCTTCGTCACAGGCAAAAGTGCACAACAAATCGTGTCATGCAGAATCGTTCGTTCAACAACCAAGTCTTGCTGCCACATTGAACGCCTGGCAGAAGTTGTCTGCACATCCAGGACACACTGCAACCAGAACACAGCTGCAGCGCAACAGCCGAGCTTGCACGTTCCGCAGACGCCATGAAACCCGCAGCACCAGGTTTTATCAGAACCGGCGCCATCAAAGGAAGACATCCAGTTCCTGTCGCCGGTATGTGTTGATGCCGTCATCCTCTAGCTGGGGGTAGAAGGATACCAGCGCATCCTGCATGCACAAAACCTCGGATCAGCGCAAGCAGATGGTGTGGCAGTACATCAGCAGAGCAGCGCAGGCATTGCATGCAAGGATCTGCAACAGACCCTCACCGCTGAGCCGACGTACAGCTCGTTGTACAGGCGCCAGTACACCTCTCGCACTTTGCGTGCGGGGTGATAGATTCCCTGCACATAAGCAAACCCACCCTTTCAGCAACCTGCGAAAATGGGCAGCTGTGTATCTGTACCCATGCCTGGACTCAGCTGCTCATTGTGAAGACAAAGTTGAAAACGCAGATATGACAGACTGATGATCGAAACGCACACAAGACCATGCAGACGTGCAACGCAAGTTGTGTTGCAGTCACAAACGAGCAGGCTGCATACCTGCAGGACGTAGCTGAGAATGATGCCGGGGCCAAGCGCTAGGCGGCAGCCGTTGATGGCGCCGGTGACGGCCTGGACCACGTGCGGCGAGTTCTCGAAGATGTTGGGCCACACATGGTTCAGCAGGTGCATCAGCGCGTCCTCGCAGCCCAGCCCTGCACGACAGCAGTCACAATTGACTCAGGCTCACATATTTCAGAATGGGAAGTAGATGCTCTGGGTGGTGCGATGCGCAAGCCAGCCTGTTGGAGGCGACAGAACACGTTCATTGCCATGCAGCGAAGGGTGATGGGTGCATGCTGGGGCCCATGAGCTGACCCACAGCAGCAGAATGCAGCCGCGCAGGGTTCAAAAGACGCCAGGATGCAACATTGCAAGATGCGCTGCGCACCTGCGACGCCCATGGCCATGTGCTGGATGACGGAGGCGGCGGTCTGGCGGTGCACCAGGTCCCGGTCCATGAGCGCGTCCTCCAGCAGCGGGGTCACCGCGTAGATGTAGTCCTTGCCCATCTCCCCGATGTACTCGAACAGGAAGGACAGCGACTTCAGCACCCCGTTCTGCACGTTCAGCTCCGGCACCTGCGCGCACAGTATGAACGGCAGAGTGAGTCATTCGGAATACCCCTTGATGCGTTTGGTATGCAACGGTATGTTTGCAAGCCACGCAGTGGCTGATTTCCGTATTCCGTAAATACTTCACCAGTCTAAGAAGGACAAGCATAGGTCTGCAAGTTGTTCAAGAAACATAAATCATGGTCGCCAGAGCGGCGTACGTCCTGGTATTACGGAAAAAGCGCACCTTGTACTCGTTCATGAGGGCAGGCAGCACGGTGAAGGGCGCGCAGGTCTCCGCCACAATGGCGATGGCCACGGTGGTGCACACCCGGTTCTGCCGCTCCTGCACCTTGAGGTTGTTCAGCAGCGTCACCAGCACGTCCTGCGGCCCGATGGCCTTGGCGATGTAGCCGAATGTGTTGACCGTCGCGCGCCTGCAGGATATCGGAAGATTGCATGTCAGCATTGCCTCCAAAAGGAGACCATCGGCCTCAGACACACCCTACAGCAGCAAGGAGGCAGGCAACAGGAGCTTCCGATGCACTGCACTGCATTGTCAATGCAACCACAAGTGGAAAGTTGGAGAATCATCTCCTCCCCACAGCCAGAGGCAGGTGCAGGCACATGCGATGAGCGCATGAACGCACCGGATGCCCTTCTTGTGTGCCTTGAGCATCTCCAGCAGCTCGAAGCAGATGCGCATCCACTCGCGCGCGGGCACATACTCGGCGCCGCGGTCCGCGATGCGACCCACCAGATCGATGCAGTTCTCCTGCACCTGAAGCATGAGGAACAACCACAGTGTGAGAAGGAACTTCGATTGAAAGATGCTTGCATTTGAATACGGGGTCCTGCAGTGCGTCATGAGCAGCTCCTGGTTTGGAGGGGCAGTCCGTGTCCAGGTCAATGCAGTTCTCGCGCACTTTCTCATGCCGGTTCTTCAGGATGGGCGTCAGCCGCGGCAGCAGGTCCTTGATCGGCGGCGTCATCTTCGTCATGCCGATCACGTTGACGATCGCCTGCGCACGGCAGGAGGGAAGCCCGGTCAGCACAGTGCGAAATTTCGGCCACTAGCTGTAAATTTAGATGAGAGGCCTACAGCGGCCCAGCACTTGTGTGTCCTCACCAAGTGCTGGTAGCCGCGGGCACCTGGCCGCCGTATGAGCGCGCCGCCGCTGTGATGAAGACAAGGGAGGGAATGACATTTCTACTTGGGAGTCGCAGCCAAGATGTGGCAAGACGCACCTTGAGCGCGCCTAGGATACTGCCCAGGACCTCGGGGTACTCCTCGCCCAGGTACTCGTACAGGACGACGCCCAGGTGGCCCAGCAGCTTCTCCTCGTCGCAGGCCTTCATCACCACCGCGATGCGCGCGATCAGGTCTGCTGCCTGCTGCCTGATCTTGGCGTTCTGCAGGGAAAGACAGGCAGAGACACAAATTTCTCAGTTGCTGTCTGTTGGCAGATGATGGGTGCAGTCCAGCGTGGCAGTACGGATGTTGGTGCAAGGGCAATGCAGCAGGCGCAAAATGAACAATGCACGTCATGGAGGCGCCTTGATTCCATGTGCTGGCCAACCAGGACTTGACAGCAGATCAAGATCAGTGAGACATGCGACGGAAACATGTGCACGAGCGCACCTTGTTGTTGAGGCGCCACTTGATGGTGCCGCAGATCTGGGGCAGGTACGGCTTGGCGCGGCCCTTCAAGCTGTTGACCACCGTGCCAAAGCCGTTGAGCATCACCGCCGTGTCCTCCGTCATCTGCGCGGCGCACGAAACGCACAGCTCAACGCTGCTGGCTTCTTCTCTGCTGCGCTGGCGCGGGCCGTGTTCCCTCAGGCATTTGAGGCGCAGCTTCTGCAGCTCGCGCACCTGCTCCTGGAAGGCGTAGAGGATGCCGTCGATGAGCAGCTCCTCCAGCCGCGCGTCGATGTCCGCCGTGCCCAGGTCCTGCACCACCTGCGGTGTTCGAAAGCAAATGAGCGTTGTCAGTGACAAGGGTACCCTTGAAGCAGGTCATTCATGGAGCAGGTCCCACCACTGCGGAGTTTCGAGAGTAACTTCAACACGGCGCTGTCAGCGATGGGGACACCCTCAAGGAATGCTCTGTGCGCGGCACGACCTGCAGGCAAGGGTGGCACGTCGGGCAATGAACCAATCTCGATTCGCACTCCATGCAGCACCACCATATGAAACGATATTCCCCATTCGTGCAACACAGGGAAGGACGAGAAGGGACAACCAACAAGCAGAGAAGGGAAGGAACAAGAGGCACCTTGTCAATGGTCTCCATGACCATGCGGCGGTAGGGCTCGGACTCGTCCTTGAGATCCTCCACGATGCGGCCGACGATCTGGGAGCAGCCCACCTTCTGCGCCAACGTCACCGTCGTCTCCACCAGCTGCCGGTAGTTGCGCCGGTCCAGCGCCATGCGCCGCACCCAGAAGTTGCGGAAGAACTCCGGCAGAATCTCCTGCGAGGCGGGAAGACAGGGGAGGCGCGGTCAGACAGGGGAGGCGCAGTCAGAGAGGGGCATGGATACGTCCAAGTCTGCTGACGTGTGCGTGTGAAAGGAGAACTGTGCAGGCTGTACCATGCACAGCGCAAAAGAGCAGTACGAGTATGCAGCTTTGGCGCGGCAGCAGTGTCAGCAAGTTGTCGGATGCAACGGGGCCAGTGAAATGAGCCAGGCTGGCTCGAACAGGAACACGCAGACTGTCTGCAAGCACGGGCAAGAGGCATCGGGTGTAATCGGGTGTACTGAACACAGAGACATGCAAAGCAATCGCCGGACATGAAGAGCGGCACCTGGCGGATGTACTCGGGCTCGACGCCCTCGGTGCCGACGCACTGCGCGACGACCTTGAGCACGATCTTCTTCATCTCCTCGTCGGGCGTCTGGAACTCCCGGATCAGGATGATCATCACCTCCCGCGTGTAGTAGTTGGCGTACATGGCGTCCATGAGCGGGATGATGAAGCCGATGCACTGCGCGGCGCAGCAGGAAGGACTCGTCAGCCCCTGGATGCCTTGCTTTTTAATGATGCACACGCGTGGTGTTTTGCCGCAAAATGTCAAGCACAACAGGACCGTGGCAGCAAGTTGGTTCCTCGCTTGGGCGACGCCGTAACAGTAATGATGCCGAGACGCGTCACTGTGTTGGGAGTGGATCTCTCGAAAGACCATGCAGTCGAGAGCAGGCAGGCAGAGAGGAAGTGAGATAAGAATGCGCACCTTGAGGAAGGCAGCGAGGACCTTCCCGCGCAGCAGCCGGATGCCCTTCCACAGCGGCTCCAGCACGTCGTCAAAGGACTCGATGCCGTAGGGCGCTGCCGCCTCCGCCAGCGCCGCCACTGTCAGCGCCGTGATCGTCTTCACCTGTTGTTTGCAGGGCCAGGCACACAGACCGTCAGCGCGTGCGTCTCTTTGAGGCGAGGCGTGTGGAGGCCGCAGGCGGCAATTCGCTCAGCGCACCACAGCCGCAGCATCTGCCTCGCAGATGAGCATGGCATTCACAGATTCAGAGATGCAGACAGGCAGAAAAGCATCAAGGTGATCAGGCACCGCACCTTCTGATTCTCGTCTGTGAGGCCGTGCTTGACGATGTCGACGAGGGCCTTGAGGTGGGGCAGCACCGCGCAGCCCAGCAGGATGGCGATCTGCTGCACGATCTTAATGCCCGTGTGCCGCGCCTGCAACCGACACAACAAGCAACACTCAATGTTGAACAGAATGTGACGGAAAGAGACATCCAGCTGGCACAAGCCACAGAGGCGGACCATGTTCACTGCAGCCACAGAACGCACCAGCGAACAAAGGAGCTGGCAAAATGAGGCCGCAAAATGAGGATGCTGCTAAGGGGTAGCCAGTAAAGATAGCAGGAAGCAGGCGGGCCCGCACCTGCCACGACTTCTTGGACTGGCACACGGCCTTGAGGAAGGGCAGCAGCGCGGGGATGCCGAGCGCAGAGGCGACAACCGAAAAGGCGCGCGCGGTGGTGTTGCGCACGTACTCGTCGATGTTGTCGATGTCCGGCCGCATCGCCGCGATCATGGTGGCCAGCCCCGCCGCCTTGGACAGGTTGGCAATGATCTCGCGACCCTGCACCACAGTGAAGCAGCGACGGTGAGATCCCTGTCTTGTGCGTAGAGTCATACAGCTGCAGAGGCATTGTGAGGCATCGTGTGCCAAAAGGGGGCAGGTGTGCTGTTGACTCAGCGCTACAGCAGTATGGTGGCCACAGGAATGTCCGAAGCCAACATCAGAACACCTGTCACTGAGGAAAGGGTGTTCCAGAGAGAGCGATGCGCACCTCCACGCGGGCGTAATAGTCCTCGTCGATAAGCAGGGGCTCGATGACGACCAGGATCTTGTGCACGAACGGCCGAACCAGCTCGTCCAGCTTGTACAGGATTCGGTCGATGACCTGCAAAAGCACAGCGGTTTGAAGCATCGCGTCATGATTTTCTCTGTGGGAAACAGGGCAACGCGCAGAGAATCAGATAGCGGAGAATCATCAGCCTGTCTGGTGCGATTGCTGCAAGCACCTTGTATCACGTGCACGCTTCAGAGATGCACAGGCTTATACATTGCAGCGGCCACAATCGATGTTACAGCAGAAGGTACTGCGATTGGGGCAGTATGCAAGGACAGGCATGGAAGGGGGGGTGAAGAAGCACTGCAGAAGAAGCAACATTGCCGCACCTTGACGAGGAGGTGGCGCTCCTGGTCCTCCAGGGTGGGCGACATGAGCAGCGGCAGGATCTGATTGAAGAGCGGCCCTGCGCCCAGGTCCCGCGCCTTGTCCGTCAGCTGCCGCAGCGCCGATTTCCGCTGCGGCGGCGTCCCGTTCTTCACCTTGAGCAGCAGCTTCATGATCTTGCGCTCCTTCAGCTCCTCCGCGCTCAGCTCCTCGTCCTCCACGTCCTGCGGTTTCAGGGTTTGTAACATTCAGAATATTTCTGGATGTCAAAGACAAGACAAGACAAGACAAGACAAGACAAGACAAGACAAGACAAGACAAGACAAGACAAGACAAGACAAGACAAGACAAGACAAGACAAGACAAGACAAGACAAGACAAGACAAGACAAGACA
>JAABUM010002048.1_pt1 | contig 28287 bp, 22 predicted proteins | sample 5559161 | NCBI WGS metagenome assembly JAABUM01 (sample SAMN10711868, study PRJNA513369) | rock metagenome | isolation source: Antarctica rocks | place: Antarctica: Victoria Land, Siegfried Peak nord
TGCAGCAGTCGCCGCGGCGATCCCGCCCCGACAGAAGGTACGGACGTCTCAGTCGGCTCAACCGACTCCCTTTCGTCCTTCGTCCTTCGTCCTTCGTCCTTACCCATCATTCGTCATCTTTCATTCGTTCCCTTCTCCCGTCGTTCTTTGCGTCTCTGCGTCTCTGCGACGACCCTCGTCCCCCTTCGCCATGCGTCATGCGTCATGGCGTCGGCGTCCCTGCCGTCGGCGTGGCGTTCAGTCGAGCGATCGCGGCGCGCGCGGCACGACCGGTACTCCCCTCCGGCTGAAGCGCGCTGGCACGGGCGAGGTGGATGCGCGCCTCCTCCAGGCGGGGCGGGTTCCAGCGCAGATAGAGGTTGCCGAGCGCGTATTCCGCGTCGGCGTTCTGCGGGTCGATCGCGATCGCGCGCTGATACTGGACCTCGGCGTCGAAGAGCTGGCCGTAGGAATAGAGCGCCTGCCCGAAGGCGAGCCGCCAATCGACCCGCTCGGGCTGCAAGGCCACCGCGCGCTCGTACCAGCCGATCGCGCCGGGATAGTCGCCACTATTCTGCAAGGTATTCGCCAGGACCAGCATCGCATCGGCGTCCTGCGGATTGGCGCGGACGCGCGCCTCGTAGGTCGTCACCAGATTGGAACTGGCGGGCGCACCGCCGAAAGGCGTCGGGGTGGCGGTGTCGCCGAAGCCGAGCGGCAGCACCGTCAGCAAGGAGCCGAGGATCAGTGTGGCGACGATGACCAGCGCCACGACCGCGAAGCTGACGCGCAAACGATCGCCCGGCTGGCGCTTGGGCACGCTCGCGCTGGCACGGCGGACTTGCGCGGGGCGCGGCGGGGTCGCGGGCCGAGTGCGCGGCGCAGCGTCCGGGCGGCGCGGTCGTCCCGTCCCGTCCCGCTCGGAGCGGTTCGTCGGCTCAGCCATGCTCGTCCCTCTCCGCGCGCGGCAGCGCATCGAGCGCCCGCCGCAAGCGCAGTTCGCTCACCTTCCCCTCCGCCAGGATCGTTTCACCGGCACAGATCACCGGGATCCGCTCGCCCCACCGCGCTTGTAGTCGCGGCTCGTCGAGGATATTGACCCACTCCGCGACGAGCCGCCCGCCCGACGACGCCACAAGCCGCCCGACCGGCCCTTTCGCCTTGTCGCAGAGGGAACAATCGGGCTTGCCGTAGCAGGTCAGCACCAGCGGCGCGGCGGTGTCGCCGCGCCAGCGCGCGACCAGCGACCGCAGGGCCGCCACCGTGAAACGCGGCGCGATCATCACGACCCTCCGGCGAGCGTATTGAGGAAGAACGCGACGGTGTTGTACAGCGCATGAGTGATGATCGCGGTCGTCGTATTCATATACTTCCGTTCCAGCGCGAAGGTAACACCGAGGAAGAGGACGCCGAGCAGGGCGAACGAGGGGCCGTACTGCGTATGTGCGACCCCGAAGAGGAGGGTCGTCAGCGCGACCCCGAAGCGGGCCTGGATCGCCCCACGGAAGAGGAATTCCTCGCCGATCCCGGCGCAGAGACCGAGGAGCAGCGCGATCGCCGGGCTGGTGACGTTGCTCGACATCGCGTTCAGCACACGCTCCAGCTGCGCGTAGCGGTCGGGCTGCAACAATCGACCCAGCGCATCCACCCCGGTCGCCACCACCAACATCGGGACGACCAACCCGACCGCGATCGCCGCCTGTCGCCAGGTCGGGCGGGTCAGCCCGAGCCGCCGCGCGGCATCGCGCGGGCTGCGCACGATCCAGAGCCCGACCAGCCCGAAGGCGATCGCGACGTACATGAAGACGTTGACCAGCGAATCGGCCACGGTGATCTGCAATTGGCCCGCGATCGCGTCGAGATCGACCGTGAAGAGGGACAACAGGCCGATCGCGAGCGCCCAGAAGAGCGCGATCAGGCCGAAGAGATCGACGAGCGAGTCGGGTTCGAGCGGCGTGACCCGCGCCAGCGCGACGCGGACCGGGCGCACCAGCGCGAGCGCCGTCAGCGCGGCGAGCACCAGCAGCAGCGCCGCCCCCTGCCATGCATCGCTCATCGCCAGGGTGGAGAGGCCGAAGGCGATGAGGAAGCCGCAGAGGAGCGCGAGCGCGCCGACGATGTAGGGGCGCGCATGCGCACGGCGGGCGATCAGGTGGGCGAAGACGCAGCCGCTGTAAAAAAGGAGCAGTATCAGGGCGAGGTTCGCTATTTGTCCCGAGAGATCCTGCATCGCGTCCTGCTATCGCGTACCGACTACTGTCGTGTGCCAACCTGCTGTCGTTCATCGACGACAACGCCCGGGGCGCAGGGCACCCCAGGCGATCAGTATAGCGGAAAGGCTTCCGGCGATCGCAGGGTGCGGCGCCTCAACCGCGCGCCGCGAAGTCGCGCACCGCCGCGATGGTCGCGTCCACCTGCGCGTCGGTCATGTGCGGGCCGATCGGCAGGCTGATGATCTCGCGGTGGATCGCCTCGGAGAGCGGAAACGACCCCTCGGGCAACCCCAGCTCGTCGTAGGCCGCCTGCCGATGCGGCGGGATCGGGTAGTGGATCACCGTGCCGATCCCCGCCGCCGTGAGGTGCGCCTGAAACGCGGCGCGGTCGGGGGTCAGGACCGGGAAGACATGCCACGCCGACTCGATCCCTTCCGGGATGTGTGGCAGCGTCAGCCCCTGGTCGTCAAGCTCGGCCAGGTAGCGCACGGCGATCCGCGCGCGGCGATCATTCCACTCCGCGAGGTGGTCGAGCTTCACGCGCAGCGCGGCGGCCTGGATCTCGTCGAGGCGGCTGTTGTAGCCCTGGACCTCGTTGACGTACTTCACGCGCGAGCCGTAGTTCCGCAAGGTCCGCACCCGGTCGGCGATCGCCGCGTCATCCGTGGTGATCGCCCCGGCATCGCCGAGCGCCCCCAGGTTCTTCCCCGGATAGAAGCTCCACGCCGTCACGTCGCCGAGCGCGCCGATCTGCCGCCCGCGATAGCGCGCGCCGTGCGCCTGCGCCGCGTCTTCAAGGACGCGCAGACCCCGTTCCCGTGCCAGCGCGAGGATCGGGTCCATGTCGGCGGGCTGGCCGTAGAGGTGGACCGGCAGGATCACCTTCGTGCGCGGCGTCAGCGCCGCCACGATCCGTGCCGGGTCGAGGTTGTAGGTACGCGGGTCCGGCTCGACCGGCACTGGGGTCGCCCCGGCGTAGCTGACCGCCAGCCAGGTGGCGATGTAGGTGTTGCTGGGGACGATCACCTCGTCCCCAGCTCCCACGCCCATTGCGCGCAAGCTGAGGTGCAGCGCGTCGAGCCCGTTGCCGAGGCCCACGCAGTGACGCGCGCCGACGTAGTCCGCGAACTCGCGCTCGAACGCCGCGATCTCGTCGCCGAGCAGATACCAGCCGCTCTTCAAGACGCGACTCGTCGCCGCATCGAGCTCCGGCGCGATCTCCTCGTAGGACGCCCGCACATCCAGGAACGGCACCTTCATCGCTCGCCCACCCTCTCCCACATCGTTCACCGCATAGGGCGGAGGATACCACAGCGCCCCGTTTCGCCCAGCACGATCGCGACCGATCCCGCACCGGGACGCGCCACGCTCGGCACCTCTGCTACACTTGCGCGGATAGGGCGCGATGGCACAACGGGATGGGGAGAGCATGACGAAGCGCAGGGGTGGCCTGGGGCGAGGGCTCGGCACCTTCATTCCGACCGAGGTCGCCAGCTCGGCGGGCGCGCAAGAAGTGGACATCGACGCGGTGGGGCCGAATCCCCACCAGCCGCGTCAGATCATGGACGATGCCCGCCTCGCCGACCTGGCCGACTCGATCCGCCGGTATGGCATCATCCAACCCTTGCTGGTCACGCGCAGCGAGGGGGAGGAAGTCGCGTATCGCCTGATCGCGGGTGAACGGCGCTGGCGCGCGGCGCGGCTGGCCGGGCTGACGCGGGTGCCGATCACCGTTAAGGAGGCGACCCCCGCCGAGCAGCTCGAACTGGCGTTGGTGGAGAATGTCCAGCGCGCCGACCTCAACCCGCTCGAAGAGGCCGCCGCCTACCGTCAGCTCGCGGAGGAGTTCGGGCTGACGCAGGAGCAGATCGCCAGTCGCGTCGGACGCAGCCGCGTCTCGGTGACGAACGCGATCCGTCTCCTCAACTCCCCGCCCGAAGTGAAGCTCGCGATCAACGAAGGGCGGATCACCGAGGGGCACGCACGCGCCCTCCTCGGCCTCCTCTCCGACGCGGAGCAGGTCGCGGCGCTCGAACTGGTGGAGCGCGACGGCCTGACCGTGCGCCAGACCGAGGAATTGGTGCGCCGCTGGCAAGCGGCGGGGACGCGCCGTAGCCCCCTCCCCGCGCCGCGCCCGCCCGACTTCGACCGCCTGGAGGATCGTTTCCGCCGCGCTCTTGGCACGCGCGTCAGCCTCCAGAAGAGTCGCAAGGGCGGGCGGATCGTGATCCACTTCTTCACGGATGACGAACTCGACGGCCTTTACAAGCAGATCGTCGGGCAGGAAGAAGACTGATCGCACAACCATGATGATTCACAATAACGATTGGGGATATGTAGCACCATGACCGCCGAGGGCGCGACGCCGATCCATCAACTCAAGGTCACCATCGAAGGGACAAAGCCACCGATCTGGAGACGACTGCTCGTCCCGTCGGGGAGCACGCTCGGGCAGTTGCACCAGATCATCCAGGTCGCGTTCGCCTGGGAGGATTATCACCTCCACCAGTTCACCATCGGCGAGGAGAGCTACACCGACCCGACCATGATGGGCGATCTGGGCAATCGCGATGAGGAAGAGGCGACCCTGGCCGAGGTCGCGCCGCCGGTCGGTCTGCGCTTCGTCTACGAGTACGATTTCGGCGACAGCTGGCGGCACATCATCCTGATCGAGCCGCCGAAGCCCGACAAGTCGCCCGGTCCCTACCCCGTTTGCGTCGGCGGCAAACTCGCCGGGCCACCGGAAGATTGCGGCGGCGTCCCCGGCTACGAGATCCTGTGCGACGCCATCGCCGACCCCGCACACCCGCAGCACGAGCACTGGCGCGAGTGGCTCGGCGACGACTTCGACCCCGACGCCTTCGACCGCGAGGCGATCAATGCCAAGTTGCGGCGGCTCGGGGCGTAGGGGGTCAGATGTACCCCGGCTCGCCCCGTGAATACGTCGTCGGGCGGGGTGTACACCCCGCCCGCTCCGTAGCTATGTCGCGTGCAACGCCCGAAGTGAACCCCAGAATAGCGCGCCGGACTGCTCAATCTGCCGCACCACCGCTCTGGCGGGGGTGCATGCCGACCGCGCGCGGCGCTTTCTCCGATGCCGCCTCCTGCTCTTTCTGCTTGGCTGACAAGAGGTCGAAGAGCGCCGCGAAGGCGATCCCACCCAGCGCCGCAGCCCAGATCGCCGGAGTGCTACCGAGGCCCATCGCCAGCGCGACCGCCGGGTTGAGTACGCCACCGCTCAGGAGCAATCCCGCCGCCAGCGCCGCCCCGATCGCCACGCCGCCGCCCGCCTTCGGCACCCACTTGTCCGAGACCGCCACCACCGTGAAGACCAGCAGGCCCGCCCCGATGAACTCGCCGACCGGTCGCCCGGCACTGGGGTTTCCCAGGTCGCCGATGGTCGGCGCGATCTTCGCGGCGAGCAGCGCGCCAGCGATCTGCACCACGAGGTAGAGCGCCCCCTTCAGGATCGGCAGCCGCCGCGCCACCATCAAGCCCAGCGTGACCGCCGGGTTGAGATGCGCCCCGGAAATCGGCCCGATCGCGTAGACGAGCGCCGCCAGGATCAGCGCGACCGCGTAGGGTGTCCCGGCCAGCAGCGCCGCCAGGGTGAGCAGTCCGGTACCGACCAACTCCGCCAGCAGCGCCTGATACGTCTCGGGTTTCGTGAGATCTTTCATGAAGTCGCCCATTCACCTACCCTCCTTGCGATCGTCCAAAACGAACATCCGTCCTGTACGTATACCGCAAGAGGCGTGCCATCTCGGACAACCGTGCGCGGGGCCAAGGGGGAAGTCTCCTATCGCGCGCGCTCTATGCCCCGATCGCCGCCACGATCGCCGCGCCGACTTCGGCGGTCGTGGCCGTGCCGCCGAGATCGGGCGTCAGCGTCCGTCCCGCCGCCGTGACCGTGGCGATCGCCGCCTCGATCGCGCGCGGCCTCCCCCTCGCCGAGATGGTCGAGCAGCATCGCGCCCGACCAGATCGCGGCGATCGGGTTGGCGACCCCCTTGCCGAAGATGTCCGGCGCGGAGCCGTGAACCGGCTCGAACATCGACGGGGAGCGCCGCGACGGATCGAGGTTGGCGCTCGGGGCGAGGCCGAGGCTGCCGGAGAGCGCCCCGGCCAGATCGGTCAGGATGTCTGCGAAGAGGTTGGAGGCGACGACCACGTCGAGCGATTCCGGGTGGAGCACGAAGCGGATCGTGGAGGCATCGACCAGCCAGCTCTCCGTCTCCACGTTCGGGTGCCGACCCGCGCACTCCGCGAAAATGTCGTCCCACAGGGTCATGCTGTACGCCTGCGCGTTCGACTTCGTGATCGAGGTCAGCTTGCGGCGCGGGCGGCGCTCGGCCAGCGCGAAAGCGTACTCGATCACCCGCTCCACCGCCGTGCGGCTGAAGACCGCCGTCTGGATCGCCAGCTCCTCCGCGCGCCCGCGCCGGATGCGCCCGCCTGCCCCGGCGTACTCCCCCTCGCTGTTCTCGCGCACCACCACGATATCGAAGTCTTCCGGGCCTTTGTCGCGCAGGGGGCCGCGCACGCCGGGGAGGATCCGCGAGGGGCGCACGTTGGCCCACTGATCGAAGCCCTGGCAGATCGCCAGGCGCAGGCCCCAGAGGGTGACGTGGTCGGGGAGGTCGGGCCAGCCGACCGCGCCGAAGTAGATCGCGTCGAACGGGCGGAGCTGGTCGAGGCCATCGGCGGGCATCATCAGCCCGTGCTGGCGGTAGTAGTCGCTCCCCCACGGGAAATGCTCGAACGCCAGCCGGAAGCCGAAGCGGTCCGCCGCCGCTTTCAGCGCGTCCACGCCGGGCGGGATGACCTCCTGCCCGATCCCGTCGCCGGGGATCACCGCGATCCGGTATCGGTGGGAATTCCCGGCGGTATTCTGGACATCCCGTCCCGCACTGATCGCGCCCGTGTTGCTCATGTCCCTCCTACCAACAGCACCACCGCGCCTGACCTCGGCAAACCGAGGAATAACCGATCGGCGGCGATCAACCACATAGCGTTTCGATGCTAACAAGGCGGATTGGTCTCGTCAAACGCATCGCGTCGGCGCTAGCGTGGCCGACCACATTCCGTGACTCTTCCTGGCAGGCATTATGTATCACAAGGGGTAGCCGTGATGGCGTATACTTGGACAATTCGCTGTTATAACGCGGGCACCGGGATGTGAATGAGCGTCTTAGCATTCGCCCCACGCCCAACCTCGGTTCCCGACTCGATGCATCGGCGAAAGACTCCCGCCGATCATGAACCTCCTCCTCGAAGATGACACGCAAGGGCATGCGATAGCCGCGACGCGGCGTGGCCGATGCGGCGAAAGCAAATCGCCAGCCGCGCGGCGTCCACCGGTCTCTAACTGCTAGAGGATGTGTATGGGCGAGTTGCCGCCGCTCCCTGGACCGGCGCTCGACAGTCGACTGGCCCGGCTGGACGAGCCCGTACGACAGTTGCTGACACTGGCCTCGGTCATCGGGGAGGAGGTGCCACTGGCCCTCTGGCGCGTGGCGGGCGCGGTCGACGAAGGGGTGCTGCTGGCGGTTATCGAGCGCGGGGTGGCGGCGCGGCTGCTGGAGGAGACACCCAATGGCGCGCGAGTGCGCTTCGCCCACGCCCTCATTCGCGAGGCGCTGTACGCGGAGCTGTCGCCGAGCCGGCGGCGCGTCTGGCATCGGCGGGTGGCGGAGGCGTTGGCGCAACTGCCCGCGCCCAACCCTGACCTTGTGGCCGATCACTTCCGGCGCGCGGGGGACGCCCGCGCGCTCGACTGGCTGATCCGGGCGGGCGGGCGCGAGCAACGCTCCTACGCCTGGATGACCGCCGCCGCGCACCTCACGGAAGCGCTGGACCTGATGGAGGTGCCCGGCACCGCCATAGGGGAGCGCGGCTGGCTCCTGATTCCGCCTGGCCCTGCTACGCCGCTACGACGACTCGCCCGGTGCCGCCCGTCAACTGGAGGAGGCCGCACACCTGGCCGCGACGACGGACGATGCGGCGCTCAACGCCTGCGCCCGGTACTTCCTGGGGCTACTCCGCTGCTTCGCGGGCGACTACCGGCGCGGCGTGGCCGATCTGGAGACGGGGGTCGCGGCCCTGGACACCCGCGCCCCGGCGGAGCGCGCGCGGCTGGCGGCGCGCGACGTGGGGGTGAGCACCGCGCCCGCGAGCTATCGCGGGGCCCTGGTGGCCTATCTGGCGGCGGTCGGGCGGCACGCCGACGCGCTGGCGCTCGGGACGCGGGCGTTGGACGAAGCCGCCGCAGACGGCGGCGGGACGGTCGATACCGCCGCCTGTGCCGATCTGTACTATGGTTTGGGCCTCGTCCACGCGATCATGGGCGACCCGGACGCGGCGCACGACGCCTACGCGCGAGCACGGGCGGGCTACCGCGCCGCCGGGAACCCCTACCTCGTGGCCGTCGCGGCCACGGAGGAGTTGTTCTGGGTCACAGCACCGTACGGGGCCGATCGACCGCTGGAGCGGGGGATCCTAGCGGCGGAGGCCGAACTGGCCATCACCGAGGCGGGCGGCGTCCGGGCCGACCTGCCCCCGCGGGTCGCGCGCTTCTCGAACCTGCTCCTCGAAGGGGGCTGGCCAGAGGCCCGCGCGCTCGCCCTGACCGTGCGCGCCGATCCGAGCGATGCGGAATCCTTCGTCGCCCCGGGTGCGCTAGGCCTGCTCGCCTATCACCAGGGGGATACCGATTTGGTCCGGTCGCTGGTGCGGGAGACGCTCCCGGCGGGGCCGGACACCCCACCGGGCGACGCGATCTTCACCACGGCGCTGACGATGCAGCGCCTCGCCGCCGCGCTGGCCCGCGACGAGGGCGACCTGGCGACGGCGCGGCGCTGGTTAGTTGCCCGCGACCGCTGGCTGGCCTGGGGCGGCGGCGTGCTGGGCCAGGCCGAGGGGCAACTCGCCTGGGCGTGCTACCACCGCGCGGCGGGCGACCGCGCGCAGGCCCGAACCCATGCCGTCGCCGCCCTCGCGCGGGCGACGACGCCCCGCCAGCCGCTGGCCCTGCGGGACGCGCACATCGTGCTCGGGCAACTCGCCACCGAGGCGGGCCAGGCGGACGACGCGGCGACCCATCTGGACGCGGCGCTGGCGCTGGCGGAGGCGTGCGGTACCCCGCACGGGCGCGCGGTGGCGCTCCTGGCGCTGGCCGACCTCCGCCGAAGGACCGGCGACCGCGCCACGGCGCAAGCCCTGATCGACGAGGCGCGCGCCCTCTGTGAACCCCTGGGCGCGGCACCGGCACTCGCCACCGCCGACATCATGCTCGCGCAACTGGCGACGATGGCGGCAACGGGTGCCTGTGCCGGGGGGAGGCGCAGGCGCTCCCCCCATCCCGCTGGCCTCTCCGCGCGCGAGGTGGAGGTGTTACGCCTCGTCGTCGCAGGCCATACCAATCAGGAGATCGCCGACGCGCTGCGCCTGAGCCCCAAGACGGTGACGCACCACATCACGCACATCCTCACCAAGACGGACGCCGCCAATCGCGCCGCCGCGACCGCCTTCGCCCTGCGCCACGGCCTCGCCTGATCCGCCACGCAGCCTTCCATAGCGATCGTTCTTCCTGTCCAGCCCCCGCCGCCCTATGGCGGCGGGGGCGCTGCGATTCGGAACATCGTCAGGACAAATGGGAGTTTCGTCCGATGTTTCCCAGAAAAGTGACCCCTATGCTACTGGTGTCAGCACTGCAAAAGTGCGAGAGAACGAGGAGGTATCGCCCAACTAAGGGACTGCTCGCCTGGGATGCGGACACACTTCGGCACCATAAGGTTAATGCGGTGTAGTTTCTGCCAGACCTCGGATGCTGCCGAGGATGGGCGCATATCATGATGGAGGCAGTATGTTTTTGCACCGATCACTGCATTACCCGTTCCTACGCCTGTTATGGATCCTGCTGAGCCTGGTGGGGGGTCCGCTCGCCGTCGGCACATTCGGCGGCCCCGTCGGTGCGGCCCGCGCCGCGCCCGCCCTCACCCTGGTGCCCGACCACGGGCCGTGCGCCGTCCTCAACCCGCCGACCGTCGTGCAGGGAAACGGCTTCCCACCGGGCTTGGCGATCGACGTGACCGTCCGGCGCGCGGAAGCCCCGCTGAATCAGCCCAGGGCAGTTATCGGCAGGGCGACGGTCGGGGTCGATGGCACCTTCACTCTACATGGGTTACTCTGGGGCTGTGCCCCTCAGGTGCCGCACGGCACGCAACTCGTCATCGAGGCGGTCGATCCCACCCCTCCTGCCGATGGTGGCTACCTCACCGTCCTGGCGCGCGCGATCTTCACGAAGACCGCGGCGGGGAGCCCGGACGCCGCAACGGAGAACGCCTGGGCCGCCCTACGCGCTCGGGTGCCGGTCGGGGCGGCGGTGTACCGCCCGACCTGGCTCCCGGCGCGGTTCCGGCAGTCGGCGGAATTCTCGGATCGGGGCGGAACCCTGTCGGTCGGGTACCGCAGCCCCGACAACGGCGGGCTCGTCTTCGCTATCGGGGGCGGTAACAGCGCGGAGCCGAGCGGCCAGGAGCCGCTCACCGTCCACGGCTACGCCGGCTACCTGCTCCATTCCGACGGCTCGCCGCCGATCCAGGTGACCTGGGGCGAGGCTGGGACCGGCTACGCTGTCCGGGGGAGCAAGGACGTCACCCACGATGAACTCTTGCAGATCGCGGCCAGCCTCGCTCCGGTCGGCGCGGACGGCGCGTTCGCCCCGCAGTGCTTCCCGGAGACCGGTAAGTGCGCCACCGGGCGGTTCCTCGCCTACTGGCTCGCGCACGGCGGGCTGGCGCTCAACGGCTATCCCCTCGGCGATGAGCTGGACCAGCAGTTGGAGGACGGCAACACCTATCGGGTGCAGTACTTCGAGCGCGTCCGCCTGGAGCTGCACCCGGAGAATCCGTCGCCGTATGACGTGCTCCTCGGCCAGTTCGGGCGGCGCTTCCACCCCGCCGACCCGCCGGTCGCGCCGCGCGACGGGGCCACCTTCTTCGCGGCCACCGGGCACACCGTCGCGCCGGACCTCCTGGCCTACTGGCAGGCCCGCGGCGGGCTGGCGCAGTTCGGCTACCCGCTCTCGGAGGAGTTCCGGGAGACGCTGGAGGATGGCCAGACCTACACCGTGCAGTACTTCGAGCGGGCGCGCTTCGAGCGCCACCCGGAGCACGCGCCCCCCGACGACATCCTCCTCGGCCAGTTCGGACGGCGCATCCTGGCGGAGGCGGGACGATAGCGGTTCGGATACTGCGCCGCCCTCCCTCATACGCCAGATACAGCGCCCCGCGCCGCACGAGCGGCGCGGGGCTATTATGCCCGATCCGTATTCCGCTAGTAGTCGATCCGCCCCGCGAGCCAGGCGGGCAGATCGTCGATCGCCACGCGCTCCTGGGCCATCGAGTCGCGGTCGCGCACGGTCACCGCGCGATCCTCCAGCGAATCGAAGTCCACGGTGATGCAGAAAGGCGTCCCGATCTCGTCCTGGCGACGATAGCGCCGCCCGATGTTGCCGGTCTCGTCGTACTGCACGGCGTAGCGCCGCCGCAGCTTCCCCTGGATCTCGCGCGCCAACGTTGTCAGCGGCTCCTTCTTCGCCAGCGGCAGGATCGCCGCCTTCACCGGCGCGATCTTCGACGAGAGGCGCAGCACCACGCGCGTCCCCTGATTGTCCGGCTCCTCGTCGTAGGCGTCGAGGAGGAGGATCAGCATCACGCGGTCGAGGCCGACCGCCGGCTCGATCACGTAGGGGACGATATGTTCCCGCGACTCCTCATCGAAGAAGGAGAGCGGCTCGCCGCTGGCGGCGATGTGGCGCTGCATGTCGTAGTCGCCGCGCGAGGCGACCCCTTCCAGCTCGCCCCAGCCGAACGGGTAGCGATATTCGAGGTCGGTGGTGCCGCGCGAGTAGTGCGCCAGCTCATCCTTCGGCACGTCGTAGAAGCGCAGATTCTCCGGGCGGACGCCGAGGCCGACGAACCAGTCCATCCGCGCCTGCCGCCAGTAGGCGAACCACTCCTCCTCGTGGCCGGGGCGCACGAAGAACTCCAGCTCCATCTGCTCGAACTCGCGCGTGCGAAAGATGAAATTCCCCGGCGTGATCTCGTTGCGGAACGACTTGCGGATCTGGGCGATCCCGAACGGCAGCTTCTTGCGCGAGGTCGTCTGCACCAGCGTGAAGTCGATGAACATCGACTGCGCCGTCTCCGGCGGCAGATAGGCCGTCGTCGCCTCGCCCTCGACCACCCCGACAAAAGTCTTGAACATCAGGTTGAACTGGCGCGGCTCGGTCAGCTGCCCGACCTTGCCGCACGAGGGGCAGGCGAGATCGGCGGGTAGGATTACCTTGCCCCCTTCGCCGATCTCGGCACCGGGGAGATTATCGGCGCGGAAGCGATTGTGGCAGTTGCGGCACTCCACCAGCGGGTCGCTGAAGCCGCCGACGTGCCCGGATGCCTCCCAGACCTTCGGATTGGTGATGATCGCCGCCTCGAGGCCGACCACGTCGTCGCGCTCGCGGACCATCGTCGACCACCATTGGTCGCGGATGTTGCGCTTCATCTCCGCGCCGAGCGGGCCGTAATCCCAGGCATTGGCAAAGCCGCCATAAATCTCCGCCGAGGGATAGACGAAGCCGCGTCGCTTGCAGAGCGACACGATCTGCTCCATCGTGACCGCATTGGTCTCGCGAATACTCACCCCTGCACCTCCGGGCGAGTAGGCGGAGTAGAACGGAGTAGTGCGGAGTAGGCGAGCAGAGAAGAGCGGGAGTACACCGATCGCGCCTGGTTTCCCCCGTCACCCTCTACTCGCCTACTCGCCTACTCGCCTACTCGCCTACTCATCGTTAAACAAATAGCCCCGCGTCCCTATCGCTAGGGACGCGGAGCCGAACTCCACGCGGTTCCACCCTAGTTGACGCGCCGCGCACGCGGTACGCCCACTCTCGGATCAGGGCTCGGGAGCGCCTTCAGCGGCGTGGCACCGCAGGGATTCGCAGCGAATATCCCCGTCTCTGCGTCGGTGCCTCGCGCCCACAGTGGGCGCGCGCCGATTACTCGTTCTCCGTCACTGCCGCCTGTTGCCTTGTTGCTATGCACGGGGCCACATGCCGCCTCGCACAGCCACATTGTAGCCGAGCACGCGCAGAAGGTCTACCTGTCCGCGCGGACGGCACGAGAAGATCACCCCAACACTTGACGTTATGCCATCGCGAACCTATCCTGAAGCCGGTAACGCCCCTTCCTCATGTTGACATGGAAGCAATAATGACATTCTTCGCCTATCACAAAACGTCCACGGGACTCCCGGTGAGAGCGGCTGCTCTCGACTGACCTGACCGGAGTCCGCCTTTTTGCCTGCCTCACGCGTGAAGAGAACGACGACCGGTAGGGCCAGCTAGCCCACTGTCAGTTCGTCGCGCCCTTCGGCGGTGAGGAATATGATGCCGACACAAGATACCTACCATGACGACAGTACGCAAAGCGGGGAAACATCGAACGTGCTGCCACTCTGGCGCAACCGCGACTACCGCCTCCTGTGGTGCGGCGACGCGATCTCCGCGCTCGGTTCCCAGGCGTCGCAACTCGCGCTCCCACTCTTGCTGCTGGCGATCACCGCCTCACCCGTGCAGGCAGGCTTGCTCGGGGCGCTCCGTGGCACGATTTACCTTCTCTGCGGGTTGCCTGCGGGCGTGTTGATCGATCGCTGGCCCCGGCGCGCGGTCATGGTCGTGGCCGACACCCTCCGCGCGCTCGCCTTCGCCAGCATCCCCTTCGCGCTGCTGCTTGGTCGGCTCACCGTCGGCCAACTCTACATGGTCGCGGCGATCGAGGGGCTCGGCTTCATCATCTTCGGTCTGGCCCACACCGCCAGCTTCACGCGCATCGTGCCGCACGAGCGACTGCCCGCCGCGCTTGCCCAATCGCAATTGATCGACTCGGCGGCACGAACGATCGGCCCGGCCATCGGCGGGGCGCTGTTCGCCCTCGCCTGGGCACTTCCGTTCGCGGTGGACGCCGCTTCGTATGCCTTCTCGGTCGGGATCATCCTCGGCATCCGTACCACCCTTGGCACGCCCCGAACGGCGCAACGTGCGCCACTCGTACACGATCTACACGCCGGGCTACGGTGGTTGCATCGGCAAAGAACACTCCAGGCGCACATCGCGCTGAATGGGGCGGTGAATTTCTTGTATGGCGGCTTGCCGCTGCTGATCATCGCGCTGGCCCAACGGCTCGGCGCGGATGCGGGCACGACCGGACTGATCTTCGCCCTCGGCGGTGGCGGCACACTCCTCGGCGCGGCGCTCGCCCCGATGGCGCTGCGTCGTTGGGGGGTCGGGCGACTCATCGCAGTCATCATGTGGCTTTTCGTCGGCTGCTGGCTGCCCTACATGCTCGCCCCGAACGTACTTGCGTTAGGGATCGCGGTCGCGTTCGCGCTCGCCTGCGCGGCGCTCTACAACAGCACCGTCATCGCCTATCGGATGCTCTCTGTCCCGAATGTGCTGCAAGGCCGTGTCTTCAGCGTCGCTCGAATGGTCACCTACGCGGCGCAGTCTGGTGGATATCTGCTGATGGGCTTGTCCCTTCAGCGGTACGGGGCGCTCGCGACGACAGCACTGCTCGTCGCCCCATCGCTCCTACTCGCCATTGCGACAGTGTGCAGCCGGACGCTGCGGCTAACCCCACGGTTAGCCGAAGTCCAAGTCCCCCACCCGTGATACAACGAGGCGAGGCATCAGGGCGTGGTCGCCACCCCGATCGGCCCGCCGACCAGCGCGCGCGCGTAGAACCGCACGTAATCCTTGCCCCGCATCGTCCAGTACTCGGCGGTGTGCTGGCCGGGCGAGAGTTGCACCTGATGGGGGATGCCGCGCGCATCGAACGTCTGCCTCAGCAGGAGATCGCGGTCGGCCCACTCGTCCTCGGACCCGGCGTCAACCCAAACCTTCGGCGCATGGGCGGGATCGAGCGTCTTCGCCAACTCCAGCGGATCGAACTCCGCGTCCTTATCGGCGACATCGATGAGGTCGGAGAGTTGTTCGATGATGTGTAAGGCCGGGCTATGGGCACCGACCACCCCGAAGATTTCCGGGTGGCTGAAGGCCAGTTGCAGCGCCCCGAAGCCGCCCATCGAGAGTCCACCGATCGCGCGACTGCTGGGCTGCGGGATCGTGCGATAGGTCGCGTCGATGTGCGCGACGAGATCGAAGGCGATGTAATCGCCCCATCGCGCCCCGTCGGTGCCGACGTGGTTGACGAAGTAGCTCTGGTCGCCCTGCGGCATCACGATGATCATCGGCTGAACCTCGCCACCCCAGATCAAGTCTTCCGCCGATTCCGGGAGCCCGTAGGCCACCCATTCGCTGTAATGCCCGCCCGCGCCATGCAGCATGTAGGCGACCGGATAGTGCCGGGTCGGATCGCTGTCGTAGGTCGGGGGGAGATAGATCCCGTAAGGCATCGTCCGCCCCAGGGCATCGCTGTAGAACGCGCTATCTTTCAGGTAGCCGCCCGAGGCCATCGGGGGCGGGGGCGCAGACACCGCCGCAGCGATGGGCGAGACGGGCGTCGGGGTCGGCTGCGCGCCCCCTTGGGGAGCGGCGGACGCGGCGGGGGCCGTCGAGGCACCCGACCCGTCGCTCCGCCCGGTATAACCGGATGAACCGCGCGCACTCCCGGCCACGCTACGCGGCACCGTCACCGTGGAGGCCGGCGCCGCGCCGCTCGGCGACAGGGGCGGTGGCGCGGACCCGCCCCCGCCACCGCCCTGTGCGGGCGGCGCACTGTTCGCGGTCGTACCGGCACTGCGGAAGGCCGCGCTCGATCCGACGCTGCCGGGGACCAGAAAGGGCACGCAGAGCGTCGCGACGAGCAGGATCGCCAGCAGGGAGTCGGCCGGGCGGGGCAACGCCCGCCCGAGTCGGGCGGGGACAAAGGTTCGTAGCGGCGGTGCGCCGAGCGGCGCGGTCACCGCCAGCAGGAAACGCGCGCGCGTCAGCCCCCAGACGATCCCGATCCCGGCAAGTTGCAGCAGGGTGTCGAGGCTCCGATTGAGGGTCGAGTAATCGGTGGCCCGTCCCCCCTGCCAGACACGCAGGACCAGAACCTGGAGGCCGACGATCATGAAGAGGTGCGCGGCGTAGGCGTAGAGCGCCCCCTGCCCCAGCGGCAACAGGAAGCCGCCGAGCGCGCGCTTGATCGGCACCCAGCAGCGCGAGACGAGGGTCCAGAGAAAGGCGAAGACGAGCGCGCAGGCGACGAGGCGCGGGAAGGGGAGCGCGCTCTTGTCGAACCATCGATCGAGCCACGCCGCCGCGTCGCCATCCGCCACCCACGGCGCGAGGATCGCGGCGTTCGTGACGTGCAGAGAGATCAGCCCGGCGAGCGCGACCGTCAGGGTCGGCAACGCCGCCTCGCGCAGGCGGCTCGGTGGTCGCCGCGAGGGGCGGAGCCGCGCGGCGACATTGCGGGCATGGCCGACCAGCATCCCCCCGAAAAAGAGGAGCTGCCAGGGGGCGAAGTTGAAGACGGGGTTGTCGGTGATCCGCCAGGGGATCTGGAGCGCGCCGGGCCAGAGTTGATACGCCCCCCAGAGACCGACCGACGCGAGCGCCAGAAGCCACCAGCGCCCGCGCGCCAGCGCCCACAAGGCCAGCGGCGCGACCAGCATCGCCAGGGCGTAGAAGAGCATCACATCGACCAGATAGAAGGTGCGCCGGAGGGTGATGACCTCGATCGCGAAACGCGCCGGGTCTTGCGCCAGTGTCGCACCGCGCGGCAGCCCGAAGAGCGCGGCGGCGAACGCGGTCGTCAGGGCCAGCCAAACGGCCAGCGCATAGAGGGTCCAGGCGCGGTTCAGCAGCTTGATCGTCGCCACGCGCAGGCCATCCCGCCGGGCGCGCTCGCCATAGACGACCGCGACGATCACGCCGGAGATGAAGACGAACCCCTCCGCCGCCGAGACGAAGAACCGGTTGCCGCCGGTGAGGAGATACAGCCAGGATGAGCCGCCGATATGGTCCGCGACCATCGCGAAGACCGCGAACCCGCGCAGGAGATCGAGCCGGAGATCGCGCTTATCGGTGCTTGTGTAGCGCCAGCCGCGCGCCGGGGACGGCTTGGGCGGCACCGCGACCGTGTGAACGGTCGGCGGGGACGACTCGATCTGCTCGTCGACAACTGCGACCATGTGCCCCCACTACCGGTGTCGGTCCACGATGAGCACATCAGCCGCCACCGGCCCGAGGCGGCACAGGCCGGCGAGTAAACCATAGCGCACGATCGGTACGAAGCACTACCCAAAGAGTTAAACGCGCGACCGGCCCGGTCGGCACGGTCGCGCGGGGTGAGCATCACGGGCGACGCTCACCCCTGGCGCTTTGGTTCGGCGACGACGATCGCGCCCTCGCGCGCGCGCGCGCCACCGTCGGCCAGTTGCTGATAGACCTGCGTCGTGGAGATACTGACGTGTCCCAGGATCTGCTGAACCGAGCGCAATTCCGCCCCTTTATACAGTTCATGCGCGGCGAACGAGTGGCGTAGCGTGTGCGGCGTGATATCGATAATTCCGGCGCTACGCGCATACCCCTTCAAGATCAGCCAGAAGCCCTGCCGCGTCAGCCGCTGCCCGCGGTGGTTGAGGAAGAGGGCCGGATCGGGGCTCTCGCGCGCGATTCGCGCACGACCGCGCGCCAGATAGTCGCGAATCGACCGCACCGCCGACGGCTTCAGGGGGATCCAGCGCTCGCGCCCCCCTTTGCCGATGCAACGAATCCGCTCATCGCCCAGCTCGACGCAGGTGAGATCGAACGCGACGAGTTCGCTGACCCGGACCCCGGTCGAGTAGAGCGTTTCCAGCATCGCGCGATCGCGCAACGCTTCCGCGCCAGACGCCTTGATCGGCTGCGCGAGCAGGCGCTCTACTTCATCCGGGGTGATCGCGCGCGGCACATATTTGTCGACCTTCGGCGACGATAACAACGCCGAGGGATCGCCCGGTATGGCCCCTGTTTCGGTCAGAAAGTGGAAGAACGACTTCATCGCGGCGGTCTTCCGCGCCACCGTGGAAGACGCATACTGCCGCCCGCGCAGGTGCAGGAGGTAGATGACCAGGTGGTCCTGAGTCACCTCATACCATACGCCCAGCCCCTGCTCGTCGCGCAACTGCGCGGCGAACTGGCCGAGATCGTTGCGATAGGCGGAGATCGTATTCTGCGAAAAATCTTTCTCCGACTGTAACGTCCGTAAGAACTGACCGATCTGCTGCTCCATCGCCACCCTCATCTCCGCGACGGCGCTGACGCGGTACGAGTGTGCGCCCCCCGACCACGCCAGACCCCGCCCGTTCCCCCTCCAGCCCCCGCTGGTGTCTTCCCTGGAACCGTCCTATGCCCGCGCGCTGTCGCGCAGCAGATCGTCCAGCGCCACGTATGGCAAGCCGAACGCCGCCGCCACCGCCGGGTGCGTGACCCGGCCATCGTGGACATTCACCCCCTTCGCCAGCGCCGTATCGCGCCCCACGGCGCTGGCGAAACCCCCATCGGCGAGTTGGAGGATGTACGGCAAGGTGACGTTACTGAGCGCGAAGGTGCTGGTGCGCGGCACCGCGCCCGGCATGTTCGTGACGCAGTAATGGATCACCCCGTTGACATCGTACGTCGGATGGCTGTGCGAGGTCGGATGGGCCGTCTCGATACAGCCGCCCTGATCGATCGCCACATCCACCACCACCGCGCCGGGTCGCATCGTCCGCACCATGTCGGCGGTGACGATCTTCGGAGCCCTGGCACCCGGAATCAGTACACCACCGACGACCAGATCGGCATCGGCGACCGCCTCCGCGACCCCCTGACGATTCGACATCAGGGTGACCAGGTTGCCGTGCAGAACCTCATCCAGATACCGCATCCGCTCGGCGCTCTTCTCGAGGATCGTCACCGCCGCGCCCGCCCCCAGGGCCATCTGTGCCGCGTTCGTCCCGACCACCCCGCCGCCGACGATGACGACGTTGCTGGGGCGCACGCCCGGCACGCCGCCGAGCAACTGCCCGCGCCCCCCCTGGGTCTTCTCCAGGTAATGGGCTCCGACCTGGATCGACATCCGCCCGGCCACCTCGCTCATCGGCATGAGGAGCGGCAGCGAACGATCCGCCGATTGCACCGTCTCGTAGGCGATCGCCGTCACCCCCGCGTCGATCAGCGCGCGGGTCAGCGGCTCGTCCGCCGCCAGGTGCAGATACGTGAAGAGGAGTTGCCCCGCGCGCAGCAACGGGTACTCCGCCGCGATCGGTTCTTTCACCTTCACGAGCAACTCGGCGCGGGCGAAGACCTCCTCATGGGTCGCGAGCAGTTCCGCACCCGCCGCCTGATACTCGGCATCGGCGAAACCGCTGCCGAGTCCCGCCCCCCGTTCCACCAGCAGGTAGTGGCCGTGATGGAAAAGTTCGGCGACGCCAGCGGGTGTGAGCGCCACCCGATTCTCGTTGTCCTTGATCTCTTCCGGTATACCGATCCGCATGGGCCTCTTCTCCCCCGCATCATCGATCGCCACGCCCGACGCGCGCGCGGAGCGGCGATGATACTCCCTCCCGAGCGGCATACGGCAGACGCCGCATCGCCGTTCGGGTTGGTCGCAGACCCCTTCGGACCATACCAGCCGAAGTATACCATGTGACAATAATCTTTCCTTCTCATTATCGTCCGCGATCATCCCTTGACACGTACGAACGGGTGTCCTACAACTATGGACGCCCGCCAGCGGTCGATACATCGGGCGGTATGAGGGCACGATAGCCGCGCGCGAAGTCGCCGCGACGGCGGCGCGGGGGTTTGGAGATGGGCGTGGCGAGCGATCCGACGGCGCTGCGGGAACGCCTCGCCGCGCTCCGTGGCGGTCGGCCCGGCGTCGCGACTACTCCCCCGCCTGGCCCACGCTCGATCGCGCCGCCCGTCGTCGCCTTCCCCGGCGGGCGCGAGGAGCAGACCCCCTTCGGCCCCTGCTACCTGATCGAGCGCCGCTACCCGCTGACCCACCAGCACGGACACCACCTCCTGGGTGCGATCCGGCAGGTCGCCCCGAATTCGCTCGCCACCCTCGGGCGCGACCCGCGTTTCGCAACCCACCCGCACGAGCGCCTGATCCTACTCGACACCGAGACGACCGGCCTGGCGGGCGGCACCGGCACCCATGCCTTCCTCGTCGGCCTCGGCTTTCTGGAAGAGGGCCTGGATGGCGTGCTCGCGTTCGTGGTGCGCCAGTATTTCCTGCGCCAACTGCGCGAGGAGCGCGCCCTGCTGCACGCCCTCGGCGCGACCCTCGGCGACTACGATGCGCTCGTCAGCTTCAATGGCAAGAGCTTCGATTGGCCGCTGCTCGTCTCGCGCTTCGTGCTGGCCCGCCAGCGGACCGAGATCGAGTCGCGCTCCTGGCCCCACCTGGACCTGTTACATCCCGCGCGCCGCGTCTGGAAACACCGTCTGCCGAGTTGCAGCCTCGGCACGATCGAGCGCGAGGTGTTGGGGATCGATCGCGGCCCGGACATCCCCGGCGCACTGATCCCCGAACTGTACTTCCGCTACCTGCGCGAGGGCGATCCGGTGCCGCTGCTGCCGGTCCTGGCCCACAACGCATCGGATATCGTCACCCTCCTCACCTTGCTGATCCACCTCGGGCACCTCCTCAGCGACGACGCGGAGCTCGCGGCGATGGGCGGCCAATACCTGACCGGGGCGGACCACTACGGCCTCGCCACCCTGCACGCCGCGCTCGGGCGCGAAGAGGCCAGCGTCTGCGCCTATCGCGCCGCGCTGGCCGCGCCGAACCTCAGCCCGACCCTGCGGCGCGAGGCCCGGATCGCCCTGGCGCTCGCCCTGAAGCGCGCGCGGCGGTGGGAGGAGGCCGTGCCCCTCTGGCGCGAGTGCTGCCGGGCGGAGGCACGCCGCAAGCGCCCCGATCCGTGGGCGCACATCGAACTCGCCAAATATCACGAACACGCCGCGCGCGATTACCCGGCGGCGATCGCGATCACCGAAGCGGCCCTCGCCCTCCTCGGAATGCGCGGCGTCCGCGACGGGCGCGCGGGGCTGGAATATCGGCTCGCCCGCCTGCACCGCAAGTCGCTGACGGCCATGCCGGACCGGACGCCGACGATCGTACTTCCCTGATCACCAATTACACCTAATTTCGCGAGAAACACCCCCGAACGTATTGACGTTATAGGGGCTGTACGCTACTCTCGCGGTATCGCGACAATCGAGCGCAGGCCGTACCCGGATGGAGATTCGGCCTGATCCACGATCATGCCCCGCGTACGGCCTGTCGCTGCCGGTCAGCGTGCAACGGACCGTGTCCGCCCGCCACGAGGCGAGAGAGAAGAGGAGAGAAGCGAGGGGGGAAACGTCCTTCTGAACGTATGGCGACATCGAGCGATCGGGACAATGGCCGAACGATTGAGAGAGCAACAACAAAACAAGAGGAGTGACATGTACGATCAGCAAGCGCAACAGATGGGCTATGGCACGGCGAACACCTCCGGTCAGGGCGCGGCTGCGACCGTTCCGGCGGAGATTCAGGGTCTTAATTGGGGCGGGCTGATGCTCAGCTGGATCTGGGGCATTGGGAACAGCACATGGATCGCCCTGCTCTCCTTCGTCCCGTTCATCGGCGTCTTCGTCCCGTTCTATCTGCTCTTCAAGGGTAACGAGCTTGCCTGGAAGAACAAGCAATGGGCGAGCGTCGAGGCGTTCAAGGCGACGCAGCGGAAGTGGGCGATCGCCGGGCTGGTCATCCTCGTGATCGCGGTCGTCCTCGGCGTGCTCGGCAGCGTGATCGGCGCGGCCGCTGGCACCGCCGCCAATCAGTAGCATTCATCGGCACGGGGCGGGCCGAGCGGCCCGCCGCTTATTCTATACACCTTACGGCAACGCCCGTGGCGCGCTGTGGTACCATGACGCGCACTCGGTCCGATCGGACGAGCGTGCGGATGGTGGGTGGATGGCCGAGCGGGCAGACGCGACAAGCAGGGCGGCGACACCGCCGACGCGGCCACCCCGACTCGTCCTGGTCGGCGCGGCGGGCTTCACCAACCTGGGCGACGACGCGATCCTCGCGGCGATGCTGATCGAACTCCGTGCGGCCTGTCTTGGCGCACATTTCACCGTGGCGACCGGGGATCCCGAGGCACTTGCGATCGATCCGACGCTCAGCGGCGCTGATGTGCGGATGATCCCGTTTGACGATACGGCGATCGCGGCGGCGTTGGCGGACGCCGATCTCCTGATCCTGGGCGGCGGCGGCTTCATCTACGATTACGATGCCCGGATCAGCGCCCACAACTTCCTGCACGGCGACCCCTCCCTCTTCTATCCGCACTTCCGCGCCCTCGTCGTCGCCCATGCGCTCGGCGTACCGAGTCAGGCCTATGGGATCGGCGTCGGGCCGCTCGTCACGGCGGCGGGGCGTGGCCTGACACGCACGATCCTCGGCCTCGCCGGGGCAATCTCCGTGCGCGATCCGCTCTCCCTGCTCGAACTCCGCGCGGCGGGGCTCGAACGCGCCGATCTCACGGTGACCGCCGATCCGGCCCTCGGCCTCCCCCCCGTCGCCCCAACCGGATCGCCCCCCAAGGGGCGCGTGGTCGGCTTCGTAGCGCGCGGCTGGCTCCGACAGGGAGAAGGGTGGACAACATCCGGCGCGGCGCGGTACGAGCGCTATCTCGACTGGCTGGCGGCGGGCGCGGACCACGCGGTCGAGCGCTGGGATGCCACCCCGCTCTTCCTCCCCCTCCAGCGGCGGTACGACGACGATCGCGCGAGTGCGGCGCCGATCATCGCGCGGATGCGGCATGGCACACGGGCACGGATCGCTGAAGGGCTGGCGGGCTATCGCGATCTCCAGGTCGCCCTCGCGGGGCTCGACGCGCTCGTCTCAGGTCGGCTGCACCCGCTGATCCTCGGCTGCGCCGCCGGTGTGCCGCCGGTCGGCATCGCGCTCAGCCCGAAGGTGCGCGCCTTCCTCGGCAGCCTCGGGCTCGGCGAACTGGCCCTCTCCCCCTGGATCGCGCGGGATGCCGACCTCCGCGCGGCGCTCGACCGCGCCCTGAGCGCGCCCGCGCCACTCCGCGCGCAACTGCGCGACGGGCTGGCGGCACAGCGGGACGCCGCCGCGCGCAATCCACAGATCGCGGCGGCGCTCCTGCATGGAGCCGCCTGGAGGATCGGCGCATGAGGGTGTTGTTGCAGATCCGCCCCGACTATCTCGATCGTCCCGGCGGCGACGCCACGCAGGCGCGGCGCACGGCGGAAGAGTTGCGCGCGCTCGGTATCGAGGCCGATCTGCAGGGCGGGGTCGCGCCCGATCTCGCGGGCTACGATCTGGTCCACATCTTCAACACGCAGGAGATCAACGACGCGGTGCGCCAGGCGATCCGCGCGCGCGGCTGGGGGCTGCCGGTCGTCCTCTCGCCGATTTATTGGCAACCCGCCCCCCTCGTCACCGGCCCGGACGCGAGCGCCGCGCCGACCGCCGACGACCCCCTCGCCCGCGCCAAACGCGCGCTGCAACGGCTCACTCTGGGGACGGCACGGCTGCTGTTGCCGAACTCCGTGGCTGAATCGGCGCAGATCGCTGCCGCGTTCCCCGGCTTGCGCGCGGCGGTGCGCTTCGTCCCCAACGCGGTCGATCCGCGCTTCGCAGCGGGCGATGGCGCGCGCTTCTGCGCGCGCTACGGCCTCGCCGCGCGCGGCTTCGTCCTCTGCGCAGGACGCAAGGAGGCGTTGAAAAACCAACTCGGCCTGATCCGTGCTTGCACCGAGCTTGACCTGCCGCTCGTCCTCGCGGGGCAGGAGACGGCGGCGGCGGCGAATTACCTGGCCGCGTGTCATCTGGCGGCGGGGGCCTCGCCCGCGCCGGTCCTCTTCCTGCCCGATCTCCCGGCGGACGAACTGGCCGACGCCTACGCCGCCGCGCGTGTCCACGTCCAGGCGAGCTTCTACGAGACGGTCGGGCTCGCCAGCCTCGAAGCGGCCCTCGGCGGGGCCAACGTCGTGGTCACGGCCAATAGCGGCGCGCGCGAATATCTGGGCGACACGGCCTGGTATTGCGACCCGACCGCGCCGGACAGCCTCCGCGAGGCGCTCACCGCCGCCTGGTCGGCCCCGTTGCGCGCGGGTGGGGGGGGCGATCTGGCGGAACGCTACAGCTGGCGACGCGCGGCGGAGATGACCGCGCAGGGCTACGAGGAGGTACTACGGATGGCCGAGCCCGCAGCGCACACCCGCTGGCTCCCCGATCTGCCGGCGGAGGAGTACATCGCCCACCTCGAAGACCTCCTCCAACTCCAGCTCGAGGCGACCGCCTTCCGCGATCAGCAGTACGGCGCGCTTCAGGGGGAGCACCGCGATCTGTACGGGCAATTCCGCGCCTTGCAGATGCTTCAGCAGGAGGCGGTCACAACCGCCGAAGCGCTCAGCGCCGGACTCGCGGCGGAGGCGGCGGAGCGCGCGCGCACCGAGGAGGCATTCCGCACCCTCGAAGCGCAGGCCAGGGAGCAGGGCACCTACATCGCCCGGCTGGAAGCGGAACTCGCCGCACGTCCCGCCGCGCCCGCCCCCGGTCGCCGCCCGTGGCAACGTCCCTGAACATCCGGTGTCCGCGCCTGACCTTGGCGTTCGTAGCAGGCACGCGCGGCGCGCGGCGGTGCCGCATGCAATGTGCAGCGGGAACACGGGGGTGAACCGCGCGATGCGTGAGGCGGTGACCGCGCGGCGTGACGGCACGCTGATCCTGGCACGACTACGCGCGGCGACCGTCCGCTGGCAAGCCCTGCTCGCCCTGCTCGCCTATAGCCTGATCGCTCTGGCGATGGCCTGGCCATTACCGCGCCACCTCGGCACGAACATCCCGGCGGGCGGCGACGCCCTCCTTTTTCTCTGGGATCTCTGGTGGTTCCGGCGCGCGGCGGACGGCGGAACCAGCCCCTTCCACACCGACCTGCTCTACTATCCGCACGGCACCAGCACCGTTTTCACGACGCTCGCCTCGCTGGAGAGCGCGATCGGCGTGCCGTTGCAATGGCTCGGCCTCGGTCCGGTCGCCTGCTACAACCTCCTCCTCCTCGCCAGCGCGGCCACCGGGGCCTGGGCCACCTGGGCGCTCGCCCGCCGCGCGACCGGCTCGTCGCTCGCGGCGTTCGTCGCGGGCATCGTCTACGGCTGGTCGCCCTACCATCAGGCCCGCCTCGTCGGCGGGCACCTCAACCTCGCCAGCCACCAGTGGCTCCCGCTCTACATCCTGGCGCTCCTAGAGACGATCGACGCCCTCTGGCCCGGCGGGCGGGCGGATGGCTGGCACGCGCGGCCAGCGACGAGCGCGGCGCAGACACCACAGTGGTGGCGGGCTGGTCGCTGGGCGATCGTCGCCGGGTTGGCAGCGGGGGCGACGGCCACCACGGAACTGACCTACGCCGCCTTCCTGGCCCTCTGGACGATCTGCTATCTCGCCTATCGCGGGTGGCCGCTCTGGCGCGCGCGCGCCTGGCGGACAATCGGCGGGGCGCTCGGGCCGCTGGCGCTCGCGGGCGGGCTCGCCCTGCTGCTCGCCGCGCCGCTGCTACTGGCGATGCTCGGGGAGATCGGGCGCGATACGAGCGGTTACATGTTCAGCAGTCCGCTCGAAACGCTCAACTATTCGGCGGACACGCTGCAATACTTCCTGCCGAACGAGCTGCACCCCTGGGCGAGTCCCGGCCTGCGCGCCTATGTCGACCAGATCTCCGGGACGCCGAACGTGGCGGAACGGATCGTCGCGCCGGGCTGGACCGTGCTGGCGTTGAGCGCCCTGGCGCTCGCGCTGGCGTGGCGCAGGCGCGCGGTGCGCTTCTGGGGCTGGACGCTGATCCTCGGTGCCATCCTCGGCATCGGCCCGGTCTTCCACTGGGCGGGCCGGGTGTATTTCACCCCGTTCAACGCCTCGCTCCTCTTCCCATACGCGCTCCTTTATGCGGTCCCTGGCTTCGCGATCATGCGCGCGCCGCTCCGCTTCGCCGTCCTCCTCTCGCTGGCGGGGGCACTCCTCGTCGCCTATGCACTCACCGAGCTACGCGCGCGCTGGCCCCGCCTCGGACCGACGCTCCTGGCGCTCAGCGCCGCGCTGATCGTCACGGAGTCGCTCGTCACCATCCCGCTCGCGCGCGTGGGGCCGACGATCGTCGGCACGGCGCTCGCCGCCGATCCGGCACCGGGCGCGGTCGTCGATCTGCCACTCACCCCGCGCATCGACTATCTCTGGTATCAGACGCAGCACGGACGACCGATCGTCGGCGGCTACCTGGCGCGGCAGCCACCCGACCCCTTCGTCGCCAGCGAGCCGACCTTGCGCTACCTCGAGCAACAGACCGACGAGCGCGACGATGCCGCCGTGCGCGATGGCGCGGGGCTACGTGCGCTCCAGGCGCGCAGTATCCGCTATGTGGTGGTCCATTGGTGGGCGCTGCCGCCGAACGAGCAGGCGCGGCTGGCGCGTAAGTTGGGCGTTGTTTTCGGCGCACAGACGGCGGTCGCGGTACCGGAGGAGCAGGCGAGCTACTATCGAATCCCGTGAGCGAGCATACGTGATGCCGGGCGACCGTAGTCGCCCGGCATCGGGACGGAATATACGTGCGTGGGGGACACGCTACAGGGAATCAGCCCTGTTTGTCGCCCCCTTCGTTCAGCGATCGTCGAGCAATTGCCGCGCTTCTTCGCCAACCCCGAGCATGCGGCAGTCTTCGTAGGTGGAGAGCAGTGCGCGGTTGAGGAGTTGCAGTCGGCGGTCGGTAGACACAAGGTAGGGGCTCAAGAGCATGGTCTTCCGGCTCAACCGTGCAAGACGCGCCAGGAAGAACGTCTGTTGTGTGGTGTACAATGCCGTTCCCGCCGCCTGCGATGAAGATCGTTCGCGCTGTGTCTCACTACGATGTCTCACCATAGCCAGCCTCGCTTCGCCCTGTTCCTTGGCATTCTGCCCGCATATAACGCCACGCCCCCTATTGCAAAGATGGTGCCATGAGGTCGCCTTGTGAGAAAGATCGAGCAAGGTATACGTGCAGTTGCGAGCACAGAGATCGTCGACACAGTTGATGCCAGGTCGGCCAATACTCTTGAGAGCCCGGCAATAGCGATGGTATTGCCAGCTTCCAACGCGTTGCAGCACAAGGATTTCATGTGCTCTACTCCGCCGATCGCACCATCCGTCTCGTCGCGACCGATCTCGACGGCACGCTTCTCCGCAGCGACGGCAGCATCTCGCCCAGAACGCTGCGTGCGCTCACGACGGTCCAGGCGCGCGGGATCCCGGTCGTGCTCGTCACCGCCCGCCCGTCACGCACGGTGCGCCCACTCATCCGGCAACTCGCCGCTGGCCTCGCGATCTGCGGCAATGGCGCGATCGTCTACGATCTGACGCGCGACGCGATCATCGCGCAGACGCGCCTCGATGCCACGGTCGCGCGCGCGCTGATCGGCGAACTGCGCGCGGCGATTCCGGGCGTCAGCTTCGCGATCGAGGCGGGGTTGCGCTATGGCGAGGAGCCGGACTACGCGCCGACCGAGCGCGATCCGACCGACGGCGAGCTGCGAATCGCGGATGCGCTCGCGCTCAGCGACGCGGGGGTGACGAAGCTGATCGTCCGCCATCCCGCGTGGGCGCTCGATGCACTTCTCGCGCGGGTGGTCGCGACCGTTGGCGGGCGAGCGGCGGTGACCCATTCCGGCGCACCGTTTGTCGAGGTCGCCGCACCAGGCGTGACAAAGGCGGCTGCGCTGGCGATCCTCTGCGCGCAACGCGGGATCGCCCAAACCGAGGTGGTCGCTTTCGGGGATGGCCTGAACGATCTGCCGCTGCTCACCTGGGCGGGCCAGGGAATCGCGGTCGCCAACGCCCACCCCGCCGTCCTCGCCGCCGCGAACGCGATCACGGCCACGAACGACGAGGACGGCGTCGCGGTGGTGCTGGAAGGAGTCGTGGGTCGTGGGTCGTGAGTCGTGAGTGACTCGTTGGTAGCGGTGCTTTTCCTGCATACGCCGTGCTACGGATAGGACTTTCTCACGACT
>JAABUM010002051.1_pt1 | contig 28252 bp, 20 predicted proteins | sample 5559161 | NCBI WGS metagenome assembly JAABUM01 (sample SAMN10711868, study PRJNA513369) | rock metagenome | isolation source: Antarctica rocks | place: Antarctica: Victoria Land, Siegfried Peak nord
GTAGGGCGGAAAAGCGAAGCGCCTTCCGCCAAAGGCCGGCACCACGATCTGGCGGAAGGCGCTTCGCTTTTCCGCCCTACGAGGCTTACGCCGGCGCCAATGCCGGAATCAGGATTGCCTGGCCTACTCCGCCGCCGGCCCGGTATAGAACGCCGGCCACTGCCGCCGTACCACCGGGCTGTCCGGCGCATAGGCCAGGCAGGTGCCTAGCATCATCGGCCTGCTCGCCGTTTCCACGGCGTTCGGCGCCGCATCCGGGGCGGGCGGCCTCTTGTTCCGCACGGCATACAGCGTCTGGAACGCCACCGTGCCCATCTGTCCCAGCAGCTCCCGCAGGTGCGTGCAGCCATGCACCCCGCCCACCCGCTCGTTCGCCGCTTTGATGAAGCCGCGGCCGATCTTCAACCCCGCCAGCCGTACGAAGTTGGGCGCGGCGGCCGGGCAGATGGCGTAGGGGCCATATTCCGTAACCGCCTCGAAGGCGGTGATCACCATGTCCTCCGACACCGTCATCCGCGCCAACATGCCGTGCAGCGGCGTGCCAGGCTCGATCCGGCCGCGGTCGCTGTTGCTGAAGGCGTAGCTCTTGGTGTCGGTCAGCCGCGCCTCGATGTCATACAGGCCGTCCGCCCGGCGGTAGCCGTGCAGCTCGATGGCGCGGGTGTGCAGCAGCTCCCGGTCGGCGGCAGGCGGGCTGAGGGGCATCGGGCGTCCTTACAGGAAGCGCGCCAGGCGCACGGCGGTATGGCCGCGGCTGGGGCGCAGGCTGGGCATCACCAGCAGGCAGTCGTCGTGCGGAGTGCGTATCTCGGCCGTGCCGTCCAGCGCAATCAGCGTGTTGCGCCGCGGCACCACGTCCCCGCCCCGGAAGGACTGCAGGAAGGTGAAGCCGCCGGTCGCCGCGGTCACGGTCGTCGTGACCTCGGCCCGGCGCACCCCGGGGAGCGCGTCCGGGGCCGGCGCATCCGGGGCCGCCGCATCCGGGGCCGGCGCGTCGGCCAGCCCGGTCCGGCGCAGCAGCGCGTCCACGCAGGCTTGCGTCACGGTCACGGTGCCGGGCTGCCAGTGCTGCCCGGCCTCCACCAGACAGGCGGTGCTGGTGCCGCCGTCCCTAGTGAAGCGCGCGTAGTCAATCAGCCGCGGACCCGTGATATGGCCAATGTCGGCCACCACCAGGCCCGGCACCCCCAGCGAGGACGCCAGCGCCAGGCCGCGCGGCGTCGGTCCGCACAGGATCAGCGGGTCGGACGGCCACAGCATCGAGTGCAGGTCCAGCAGCACGTCCACCGTGTCCATCACCGGGCGCAGGTCCCGCGCGCGGTCCAGCTCGCTGCTCCGCCGCGGCCCGTCCAGCACGGCGGGGTCCCAGACGCGGTTCATGTCCTCGTCTAGGAAGCGGGACGCCGTGGGGTGCTGCGGGTCCCAGCGCGCGAACGCCGCCAGGTTGGCGAAGCCAAGCGTCAGGCTGCCGCGCCGCGGCCGGATGCCGGCGCGCATCATCCGGTCCAGCACGACGGCGCCGGCGATCTCGTTGCCGTGCAGCAGCGCCACCAGCGCGACGTGCGGGCCGGGCTGGCTGGAGCCGAAGGTGGTGAAGCCCGGCACCCCGGTGTTGCCGCCCATCCAGGGCTGTATGTCCGGCGGCTGCAGCTCGACCGCGAAGTAGGGCACGCCGGCCGGGTCCGTCATGCCGCCAGCCGCGCCGCCAGCCGGCGGATGAAGCCGTCGCACGCCGCAAGCTCGGACTCGGCGATCCACTCGTCGGGCTGGTGTGCCTGGGCGATGTCGCCGGGGCCGCAGACGATGCTGGGGATGCCGGCGGCCTGGAACACCCCGGCCTCGGTGCCGTAGCTGACCTTCCCCGTGCTGTTGGACCCCGTGAGCTGCCGGACGAGCCCGGCCAGCTCATGCGAGGGATCGAGCGACAGCGCCGGCACGTCGTTCAGGACCGTCGCGGTGAAGCCGGCCGCCGGGTCCACGGCGCGCATCGCTGGCTCGATCACGGCGGCGGCGTGGGTGCGGAGGCGGTCCAGCTCCGCGTCGCGGTCGGTGGCGGGGATGCCGCGATACTCCACCTCGAACGAGGCGCGTTCGGGGATCATGTTCAGGCTCGTGCCGCCCTGCATGACGCCGACGTGGACGGTGCTGTGCGGCGGGTCGAACCCGGTCTCGAACGGGCCTTCGGCTGCCATGCGCCGGGCCTCGCCCGCCAGCCAGGCCACGGCCTCCGCGGCGGCATGGACGGCGTTGACGCCGCGGGCCGGGTCGCTGCTGTGGCCGCTGCGCCCGCGCACCTCGACGCGGGCGGCCAGGCGTCCCTTGTGCGCCAGGACCGGCTGCATGAGGGTAGGCTCGCCGACGATGCACAGCGCCGGGCGCAGGCCGCCGGCGTCCAGGTCCTGCACCAGCCGCTGCGCGCCGAGGCAGCCGACCTCCTCGTCATAGCTCAGCAGCAGGTGGACCGGCCGGCGCAGCCCGGCGGCCAGCAGGCCGGGCACGGCGGCAAGCGCGCAGGCCACGAAGCCCTTCATGTCCGTCGCGCCGCGTCCTTGCAGCCGGCCGCCGCGCCGCGCCAGGGCGAAGGGGTCCGTGGTCCATGCCTGGCCGTCCACCGGCACGGTGTCCACATGGCCCGACAAGGCGACGCCCCCCGCCGCAGGGGGTCCGATGGTGGCGTGCAGGTTCGCCTTCAGCCCGGTGGCGTCCAGGCTGATGCGATAGGGCACGCCATGCCCGTCCAGGTAGGCGCTTACCCAGCCGATCAGGGCGAGGTTGGAATTGCGGCTGGTGGTGTCGAAGCCGACCAGGGCAGCCAGGATGTCGGTCGTGGACGGTGCCATGCCCGCACATTACAGGCCCTGCCGGGCGCGGCAACCGCGGGGGCGCGGGCCGGCAGGCCGCACGGCGCCACACGCGGCGGCTATTCCGCAGGCGTCGTGGGGCTGGCGGATCACCCCGCGGTCATGTACGCCGGGAATGCTTCAAAAAGGAACGGTGGCCAAGGTTTTGCACAGCCCGATGTCTTGCCGCACGCATGGCCCGGGGAGGGTGCCGGACCGCGCCTCCGCCTGGCGGGCGCGCGGCTAGGCCGGGCCGTGGCTGGTGGCCTCCATCCTTTGCACCGCCTGTGGCGCGGCCTGCCGCAAGGGCCGCGGCGGCGGCTGCTGGCCGGCGGAATGGCGCTGCTTGCGCCGCGTCCGGACCGGCCGGCGCCTCCGGTGCGTCACGGCATCGCCGTGGCCGGAGAGCTGGATCGCGCCTCCGGCCTGGGTGAGGGGGCGCGGCTGATGCTGCACGGCCTGCAGGCGCTGGGCGTGCCGTGCTGGCCGCTGCGGCCCGGCGTCGCGCTGCCGCCCGGCGCGGCGCTGGTGCTGCACGCGACGGCGCCGGGCACGCCGCTCGCGCTGTTGCGGCTGGGCCGGGCGGCGATCCGGGGGCGGCGGGTGATCGGCTACTGGGCGTGGGAGCTGCCGGTGGCGCCGGACACCTGGCGGGTGGGGCCGCCCTTTGTGCACGAGGTCTGGGCGCCGTCACGCTTTTCCGCCGCCGCGCTGCAGCCGTTGCTGCCCGGCCGGGTGCAGGTGGTGCCGCATCCCGTCGCGGCGCACCCGCCGGTGCCCTCCGCGCTGCGCCGGGCCGATTTCGGGCTGCCGGAGGATGCCGTCGTCACGCTGGCGTCGTTCAGCCTGGCGTCGTCGTTCGAGCGCAAAAACCCGCTGGGCGCCATCGCCGCGCACCGGCTGGCGTTCGGCGCGCGGGAGGACCGGCTGCTGCTGCTGCGCGTCGGCGACCCGCACCACTTTCCCGCCGACTTCGCGCGGCTGCGGGACGCCGCCGCGGCGCTGCCGAACGTGCGGCTGGACACCCGCACCCTGCCGGCCGCCGACCTGCACGCCCTGACCCTGGCCTGCGACATCGTGCTGTCCCTGCACCGGAGCGAGGGCTTCGGGCTGGTGCCGGCCGAGGCCATGCTGCTAGGCGTGCCGGTGGTGGCGACGGGCTGGTCCGGCAACATGGAATACATGGACCCCGGCTGCGCCGCCCTGGTGCCCTATGCCCTGGTGCCGGCGCGGGACCCGCGTGGCGTGTTCGAGGCGCCGGGCGCCATGTGGGCCGAGCCGGACCTGGGCACCGCGGCGGCGCAGCTTGCGCGGCTGGCCGGCGACCCGGCGGCCCGGCGCACGCTGGGCCTGGCCGGGCAGGCGGCAGTGCGGCGGCGGCTGGGCACCGAGGCGCTGGCCGCCGCCGTGCGCGGGCTGGGCCTGGATGCAGGCGTTTCGGCATGAGGGTGCTGGTCTGGCAATGGGGCCGCCGCGGCGCCGGCCCGCGCTATGCGGCGGAGCTGGCGCGCAGCTTCGGCCAGGTGCCCGGCACCACGAGCCTGCTGTCCCTCGCAGCCGGCGCGGAAATCCTGCGTTCGGCCGAGCCGCCACCCTGCGACCTGGCCTTCACGACCTATGCCGGCGTGGTCGGCTTCGTGTTGCGCGCCCTGCGGGCGCCGCTGCTGCTGCCGCGGCTGGTCGCGTGGCTGCGGGAGCATCGGGTGGACGTGGCGCTGTGCGCGATGCCGGCGCCGCTGGACCTGGTGATGGCGGCGGCGCTGCGCCGGGCCGGGGTGCCGTTCGCGGTGGTGGTGCATGACGCGGACCCTCATCCCGGTGACGGCTTCCCGATGCAGATGCGGCTGCAGCGCCGCTTGCTGGGCCATGCCGACGGGCTGTTCGCGCTCAGCACCCATGTCGCGGACCGGCTGCGGCAGCAGGGCGCGGCGGGGCGGCTGCTAATGACGGGGTCGCTGCCGCCGCTCGCCTTCGGTGCGCCGCCGCTGCCGCCGGGGGCGCATGGCGGTCCGTTGCGGCTGCTCTCGTTCGGGCGGCTGCTGCCCTACAAGGGACTGGACCTGCTGGCGGAGGGCTTGGTTCGGCTGGGCGCGCGGGATGGCCTGGTGGTGCGCGTGGTCGGCAGCGGCCCGGAGAGCGCCGTGCTGGACACGCTGCGCGCGTTGCCCGGCGTGACGGTGGAGAACCGCTGGGTGCCGGAGGACGAGGTCGGCGCTCTGCTGGCCTGGTCGGACGCGCTGGTGCTGTCGCACCGGGAAGCCAGCCAAAGCGGCGTCGCCGCCGCCGCCATCGCCGCCCGGCGGTGGATCGTGGCGACGCGGGTCGGGGGACTGGCGGAGCAGTTGCAGGGCGTGCCGGGGGCGCTGCTGTGCGAGCCGGATGCGGAGAGCCTGGCGGGGGCGTTGCGGCTGCTGGTGGCGGGTGGGACGGCCAAGCCGCCGGAAGGAGAGCCTGGGGCGGTCTGGGCAGCGGTGTCCGGGCATATGGCGGAGAGCCTGGCCCGGTTGCGGCGGGCGTAGGCGCATCCGGCTTGCGGGTGGTCAACCGGGCTTGCCTTGGCGCTTGGGATGCAACGCCCAAACATGACCAGCGCATCACGGCAGCGTCCGGCGCAGGCCGTCGTGGACGACATAACCGCAAGCGCCTGGCCGGGGTAGGCAACCTGCTTTCCATGCACATAGAGACTCTGGCGCTGACAACGGGACTCCAAGCCATGAGCACCACGCTGCAAACCACCGAGACCCCGGCGGCAGGCACCCCGGCCGCAGGCGCACGCTACACCCTGACGGCGCAGGCGCTGCACTGGGTCACGGGCGGGCTGATGTTCGTCGTCCTGCCGCTGGCCTGGGTGATGGTCAGCATGGCCCGGGACAACCCCTCGCGCGGCCTGATGTTCACGCTGCACAAGTCGGTGGGCCTGACCATCCTGGCGCTGGTCGCCGCCCGCCTGGTCTGGCGCCGCATGAACCCCGCCCCGGCGCTGCGCCACACCGCGCGCTGGGAGGCCGCCGCCGCCAAGGCGTCGCACTGGCTGCTGTATGCGGTCATGGTGGGAATGCCGGTCAGCGGCTACCTGCTGTCCGCCGGCAGCGGGCGCCCAGTCAGCTACTTCGGGCTGTTCACCATCCCCGGCCTGCCGAAGAACGAGACGGCGGACGGGATCGCGACGTGGCTGCACGTCGCGACCGGGCAATGGGCGGTTTATGCCCTCATCCTGCTGCACCTGGGCGCAACGGCCTGGCACATCGTGGTGCGTCGCGACGGCTTGCTGGGGCGCATGTTGCCAGCGCAAAGCCAGGACGCCTGACCGGCTGCCGCAGGAAGGCGGCAGCCGCGGGCGAGGTTACGCCGCCCGTGCGTCCGGCTCCTCGACCTGCAACCGCGCCTTGATCAGCTTCTCGATCCCGCGGAGGTGCGGACGCTCGCTGCTGTCGCAGAAGCTGATCGCGATCCCCGTGTGCCCGGCCCGCGCCGTCCGCCCGATGCGGTGGACATAAGCCTCCGGCACGTTTGGCAGGTCGAAGTTGACGACGTGCGTCACCCCGTCCACGTCAATGCCGCGTGCGGCGATGTCGGTCGCCACCAGTATGCTGATCCGCCCGGCCTTGAAGGCGGCGAGCGCACGCTCCCGCTGCGGTTGGCTCTTGTCGCCGTGTATGGCGGCGGCAGGCTGGCCCATCGCCTCCAGGTGCTGCGTCACGCGGTCCGCGCCGTGCTTGGTGCGGGTGAACACCAGCACGCGGCTCATCTGCGCGTTGCGGAGGATGTTGGCCAGCAACGCTCGCTTGCGCGCGGTCTCGACGAAGATGACCTTCTGCTCCACCCGGTCCGCCGTGGTGGCCATGGGCGTCACCGACACCTGCACCGGGTCGCGCAGCATCTGCCCGGCCAGCGCCGCGATCTCCTTCGGCATGGTGGCCGAGAAGAACAGGGTCTGCCGGGCCGGCGGGATGCTCTGCACGATCTTGCGGATCGGGATGATGAAGCCGAGGTCCAGCATGTGGTCGGCCTCGTCCAGCACCAGTATCTCGACGCTGTTGAGCTGGATCGCGCCGTCCTGCATGTGGTCCATCAGCCGGCCCGGCGTCGCCACCAGGATATCTATGCCCTGGCCCACCGCCTTCGCCTGCTTGGCTTTCGGCACGCCGCCATACATCAACGCCGTACGCAGCCCGGTCTGCCGGCCATAGGTGCGGAAGCTGTCGGCGATCTGGCTCGCCAGCTCCCGCGTCGGCGACAGCACGAGCACGCGGCAGCCGCGCCGGGGCGCCGGCTTCGGGTTGGCCAGCAGGCGGTGCAGGATCGGCAACGCAAAGGCGGCGGTCTTGCCGGTGCCGGTCTGGGCGATGCCCTGCACGTCGCGGCCCGCCATGACATGCGGGATGGCCTGTGCCTGGATCGGCGTCGGCGCAACGTAGTTCTCGTGGACCAGCGCCTTGAGGATCGGCGCGGCAAGGCCGAGTAATGCGAAGTCGGACATGGATAAGGTCTCTCGATGGCTCGCACCCGGGCGGCCCATGGAGGTTGTCCATCGCAGCCGCGCGGGGGATGCACAGCGGTCTGCAGGACCGCGAACCGGCGCAAGGAGCTTGAGGGAGACCGCCGGTGCCGAGCATCGCACGAAGTCACGCCAAACCGCGCCCGCAACAGATGGCGCTGCAATGCAGCAAAGTCAAGGAAACCGTGGTTTTCGCACCTTCCGCGACCGCCCGGCCATGCCGGAGTCTTAACGCCGGGGGTTGATCCCGTTCCCGATCCGGGCGACCCCTTGCACTTCGCAACGTTGTCCCAGGCCCTACCCATGCTGCTGCTGATCCCCGGACCCGTCACCACGCATCCGGACGTGCGCGCCGCTGCCGCCCGGGACTACGCGCCATGGGACAACGACTTCCGCGCCCTGCTGGGGCGCGTGCGGGAGCGGGTGCTGGCGGTGGCCGGCGGCGTCCCAGGGGAACACGCGGCGCTGCCGTTGCCGGGCTGCGGCCACTTCGCGATGGAGGCGGCGTTCCGCACCTTCGTGCCTGTGGGCGGGCGTATGCTGCTGCCGATGACCGGCCACTACGCCGACCGCCTGCAACGCCTGGCGACCGAGGCCGGGCGGCATGTCGTGCCGCTCCCCGTCCCGGACGGGGAGCGCACCAGCCCCGCCGCCGTCGAGGCCGCGCTGCGGGCCGACCCCGGCGTCTCCCACCTGGCGCTGGTCTATAGCGAGACGGCGACGGGCATCGTCCACGACGTGCCGGCCCTGGCCGCCGCAGCGGGCCGCGCCGGACGGCGGGTGATCGTGGACGCCGTGTCCGCCTTCGGCGCCCTGCCGCTTGACCTGGCCGCGCTGCCGATGGTGGACAGCGTGGCCTTCACGACGAACAAGTGCCTGGAAGGGCTGCCCGGCGCCTCCTTCACCGTGGCGCGCGTGGACCGGCTGCTGGAAGGGGCGGGCCGGGCGGCAAGCTGGTCGCTGGACCTGGCGGACGTTCACGCGCACGGCCTGCGGGTCGGCGCCGGCAGCCACCGCTTCACCCCGTCGGCGCAGGCCATCGCCGCCTTCGACGTGGCGCTGGACCGGTATGATGCCGAGGGCGGGCAGCCCGCGCGCCTGGCCCGCTACACCGCCAACATGCGGACCCTCTACGAAGGCGTCCGCGCCCTGGGCCTGCGGCCCTGCCTGCCATTGGACGCGCAAGGACCCATCGTGCTGAACGTCCATGCCCCGGCCGACCCCGCCTGGGACCTGCAAGCCTTCGTGGGCGCGCTCAAGCGCCGGGACGTCCTCATCAGCAACTTCTACAATACCGACGCACCGAGCTTCCGCCTGGGCTGCATCGGCGCCGTCACCCCGGACGACATGCGCCGTGCCCTGGCCGCGATGGCGGAAGCCCTGGCCGAGCTGGGCGTCCACGCGCGCCGCGCCGCCTGATGGCGACCGACCTGGAGATCGCGCGCGCCACCCGGCTGCGCCCCATCGGCGAGATCGCCGCCCTGGCCGGCATCCCCGCCGACGCCCTGGACCTTTATGGCCGCTACAAGGCCAAGGTCTCGCTAGACTTCGTGACGGCGCAGGAGGGACGGCCGGACGGCGCGCTGGTGCTGGTGACGGGCATCAGCCCGACCGCGGCAGGCGAGGGCAAGACCACCACCACCATTGGCCTCGGCGACGCCCTGAACCGGGTCGGCCGGCGCACGATGATCTGCCTGCGGGAGCCGTCGCTCGGCCCCTGCTTCGGCGTGAAGGGCGGCGCGACCGGCGGCGGACGGGCGCAGGTGGCGCCGATGGACGAGATCAACCTGCACTTCACCGGCGACTTCCACGCCATCACCGCCGCCAACAACCTGCTCGCGGCGCTGGTGGACAACCACCTGTACTGGGGCAACGCCCTGGAGATGGACCCGCGCCGGGTGACGTGGCGGCGGGCGCTGGACATGAACGACCGGGCGCTGCGCGCCATCGTCAACGGCCTCGGCGGCGGCGCCAACGGGGCGCCGCGGGAGGACGGGTTCGACATCACGGTCGCCAGCGAGGTCATGGCGGTGTTCTGCCTGGCGCGCGACCTGGCCGATCTGCAGGACCGGCTGGGCCGCATCCAGGTCGCCACCCGGCGGGACGGCACGGCGGTCACGGCGCGCGACCTGCAGGCGGACGGCGCGATGGCGGCGCTGCTGGGGGACGCCTTCGCGCCCAACCTGGTGCAGACGCTAGAAGGCTCGCCGGCGCTGATCCACGGCGGGCCGTTCGCCAACATCGCCCACGGCTGCAACTCCGTCATGGCGACGCGGCTGGGACTGAAGTTGGCCGATGTCGTGGTGACGGAGGCCGGGTTCGGCGCGGACCTGGGCGGCGAGAAGTTCCTGGACATCAAGTGCCGCAGCGCCGGGCTGTCGCCTGCGGCCTGCGTCGTGGTCGCCACCCTACGCGCGTTGAAGCTGCACGGCGGCGTCGCCAAGGCCGATCTGTCGCGGGAGGACCCGGCTGCCGTCGGCCGCGGCGTCGCCAACCTGGCCCGGCACGTCGAGAACATGGGCAAGTTCGGCCTGCCGGTCGTCGTGGCGCTCAACCGCTTTACCGGCGACACCGACGCGGAGTTCGCCGTCGTGCGGGACGCGATGACGGCACGCGGGGTGGACACCGTTGTCTGCACGCATTGGGCAGATGGCGCCGCGGGGGCCGAGGACCTGGCCCGTGCGGTCCTGGCCCGCATAGACGGCGGCACCGCCCGGTATCAGCCGCTGTATCCGTCCGGCATGAAGCTGGCCGACAAGATCAGGGCCATCGCGCGCGGCATCTACGGCGCCGCCGACATCCAGGTGCCCGCGCCGGTCGCCAAGCGGCTGGCAGCGTTCGAGGCTGCCGGTTTCGGCGAGGTGCCGGTCTGCATCGCCAAGACCCAGTATAGCTTCAGCGCCGACCCGGCGCTGATGGGGGCGCCGTCCGGCCACACGCTGCCGGTGCGGGAGGTGCGCCTGTCCGCCGGCGCCGGCTTCGTGGTGGCGGTGTGCGGTGACATTATGACAATGCCTGGCCTGCCACGGGTGCCGGCGGCCAACAGCATACGGCTGGGTGTAGACAGCTTGATCGAGGGGCTGTTCTAAACCCTCACGCGGGCGGGGTCCGCCCTGGTCGGAGCGTCAGGCCGTCCCGGCGTCCTCATCCCGCGGCAACAAGGATATCAGCTCCTCCGGCAACGCATCATTTTCAGCCGCGCCGAACTGGCACGTCAGCGCACAGTGCAGCCACAGGTCGAAAGCAGTTGGGTGCTCGGTCCGCATGGTCGTCTCCGCCGGGGCAATGATCTGCGCCATGCCCTTCCAATGCCGGGCAGGGCCTCGGGGTTCCCTCACATGGCTGCCATGTGTGCATTGTCAATGAGGCGTTGCGTAAATGCTACCCGCGCAACGACGCCGCGACCAGCCGGGCCAGGTGCCGGCCCAGACAGGCGTGCAGGGTGCCGACGGCCTTTTCCCGATCGGACCGCGACGTGCGCTCCAGGTCTATCGCGCCGTCGTTGGCCCAGCCGCGCATCAGGTCGAAGCGCCGGAACAGCACGACGCCGGGCATGGCCGCGACCTGTTGCAGCGCCTGGAAATACGGGTCGAGGTTCGAGTTGGTTTGCAGGAAGCGGCTGTATTGCGGGTCCACCAGGACCAGGTCGGCTCCGGTGTCGAGGACAGATTGCGCGCCGTCCGACAAGGTTTGGCCGAACTCGCCCGGCGGCAGGTTCCGCACCGCCTCCACCGTGCCGGTCTGCCAGATCACCAAGTCGTAGTGCCTGGCGACCAGCTCATTCCGCATCAGGTCCAGCATCTCGGACGCCAGCAGGCCGCGTCCGCCGCGCACCGTCACCTGCACCTCCAAGCCGGGCACCAGCGCACGGAGCTGCTTTGCCATCTGCAACGGAAATGCCCGTTCGGACGGCGGCTGCGACAGCGTCGTGCTGGTTGGAGCCAGTGAGCCGGTCCCGGCGTTCAGAGCCTGGCTGGTGATGGTTCCGGGCGCCATGCTGGCCTCCGGACCGAACATGGTTGCCGAGCCGACTGCCAGGACCTCCAGGTGCTTGGCCGATTGCAGCCGCGCGCCGACATGCGTCAGGTCACCGGCCAGGCCGGCGCCATCTTCTCCCAAGGGGCATGGATCAGTCGGTGTGGACGCCAGCGCCGGTTGCACTAGCAGCAACGGTCCAACGGCCAGGGCGATACGGGCCAGCGTTTTCATCATGTCGGCTGTGCGTTACCAGCATGTGACGTTTCCGGCAAGTCTGTTCGGACCGGACGGCCCTTCTGCTTGTACCAAGCCGCCAATGCCCCGACGCCGACCATGGCGGCCGACCCCAGCAGGTTGACGCCGGCCATCACCGCCCAGCCGTCAACCTCCTCCATCGCCAGCCGCGCCAGGAACGACAGGAAGATGCCGACGCAGAACACCGGCAGCGAGTGCTGCCCGCAGATGATGAACGGCCGCGCCGCGTTGGAGCGCAGCCATGCCGCGTCCTTTGCCACCAGCCGCGCCACCAGCCAGGCCAGCGCCAGGATGGACAGCAGCCGCATCGGGTGCAGCCCCTCCTTGTCCACCGAGATCAGGGTCCGCGCCGCCGTGGCCAGTATGCGCGCCTCGATCTCCGGGTAGGGCCACACCGCCCACAGCAGCACCAGGCCCGCCGCAAGGATGCCGAGTGCCACTCCGTCCAGCACGCGCGGCGGCACATGCAGCCGCGGCGGCGCATACGACAGGATGGCGCCGATGATGAACAGGAACTGCCAGGCCAGCGGGTTGAAGTACCAACCGCCGCCGGTCCAGGACGGGAAGTTGGCCCCGGTGGCCCGCATGGCGGCATAGACCACCAGCGACACCAGGAACAGCACCCGCGGCCAGCGCAGCAGCGGCAGCAGCAGCGCGAACCAGGCCAGCAGCGCCACGTACATCGGCAGTATGTTCAGGTAGGCCGGCTGGAAGCTGAGCTTCAGTGCCTCCAGCATGGCGCGGTAGGGCGCCTCCGCCAGCACGTCCAGGTGGATTTCGTCCAGGTACTCCGACCGGTCCAGCGCGTTGGCGGAGTACGACACCTGGGCGCTGAACACCACGAACAGGAAGATATGCGCGATATACAGCGTCCAGGCCCGGCGCATCACGTCCGCCCCGGCGAACAGCCAGCCGTGCTTGTCCATGCTGCGCCCATAGGCCAGCCCGGCGGCATAGCCGGCCAGCAGCACGAAGATCTCGGTCGCGTCGCACAGCGCGAAGTTCCGCAGGCTGAACTGCGCCACCCAGTTGGCAGGGATGTGGTCAACGAAAATCCACCACAGGGCGATCCCGCGGAATAGGTCAACCCGCAGGTCGCGCTTGGAGTGGATTAGGACCATGCAGCCTCCTGCGCCACGGTCACGCCGGCGCATGAGGCCAAGATGGGCGCGCGAGGGCTGCATGACACCCTGCATCGTGCAAACCGCACGTTGCAAGGTGCTACGCGCCGAGCAATGCACCGGCGATCCCCTCCACGTCCACGCTGGCGGGACAGTTGGGGTAGCGCGTCAGCAGCGGCGCCTGCCGGCGTATGGCGTCCCCGACATGCTGGTCACGCCGCACGAACCCTGCCAGCGCCGGCGCGCGGCCCAGGAAAGCGGTGCAGGCGCGCTCCAGCGCCGCCGCCGTGCGTGCGCCCGCAGCCGGGCTGCTGACCTGGTTCACCACCAGCCGCGCGTCGCCGCCGGGCCGGTCGGCGGCGTGCAGCTTCAGGGCGGCGTAGGCGTCGGTCAGGCTCGTCGGCTCCTCCGTCGCTATGACGAGCAGGGTGTCCGCCCAGGCCGACATGCGGCGCACCGCGCGGTCCAGCCCGGCGCCAAGGTCCAGCAGCACATGGTCGTATCCCGCGGCGGTGGTCGCCAGCGCCGCCAGCAGCCGCTCGACCCCTGCCGCGTCCAGGGCGGACAGCGCACCGGAGCCGCTGCTGCCCGCCAGCACGTCGAAGCCCGCCCCGCCTTGGCCAACGGTGTCCTGGCCCCCGGGCACGAACCGCTCGACCGCCTGCGCCATTGTCACGGTGCCGGACGCCACGGCGCCCAGGTCGTGCCGGGGCGTCAGGCCGAGCTGGATGTCCACGTTGGCCAGGCCCAGATCGGCGTCGAACAGCAGCACCCGCCGGCCGCGCCGGGCCAGGGCATGGGCCAGGGTGGCGGCGAACCAGGTCTTGCCGACGCCGCCCTTGCCGGACGCGACGGCAACGGTGCGTCCAAGCGTGATGCGGCGCGTTGCTGGCAGGTGGGCCGGCGGGCGGGCCAGGGCGGCGGGCGGGTGTATGGCGGCTTGGATCGTCATGCGGCGTTCCGGTGGTGTTGGGGATGGCCCGGCCCGGCCATTAGCCGTTCGGCCAGATGAGCCGGGGTCAGCGGGCGCAGGCCGTCCGCGGCGCCGGGGCCGACTCCGGCCTCGGTCAGCACATGCCCGGCGGCGGCGGCCAGGACGCCGCCCAGGCGGCGGGCCAGGTCCAGCCGGGTCGGCACCAGCAGGGTCGTGCCTGCCTGCCCAAAGGCGCCGGCCAGGTCCGCGCACTCCGCCGGGTCCAGCCCGGCCGGCAGCACCAGCACCAGGGTCGCCCCTGCCGCGCCGGCCAGTCCGGCCAATTCCTCCCGGTCATGCGGGTCGAAGGGGTCAAGGCCAGGGGAGTCTATCAGCACCGGCGCCCCATGCTCCCGCCGGGCCAAGGCGCGGGCCAGGGCCACCGGCTCGTCCGCGACCAGCAGCGGCAGGCCGAGCACGCGGGTGAAGGCAGCCAACTGCTCCGCCGCGCCGGCTCGGCGGCCGTCGGCGGTGACGACCAGCGGCGGGGTGCCGGCCAGGGTCAGGCGCGTCGCCAGCCGTGCGGCCGTCAGGGTCTTGCCGGCGCCGGGCGGGCCGGTCAGCAGCAGCGGCGGCGCACCGGGGCCGAGCGGCAGGGCGCCGAAGCGGAACACCGCCGCCAGGGCGTCCTGCAACGGCCCGGCGTCCAGCCGTACCTGCAAATCCGGCGGGACGCCGTGCCAGGCCAGGTGCGAGCTGGGCGCGGCTGCCGGCGCAGGCGCCAGCGGGGCAGGGGCGGCATCCCCCTCCAGCGCCGCCGTCACCTCGACGCCATCCTGGACGCGCCGGGTGGACAGGATCAGCGCGTCGGCGCCCAGCTCCCGCCGCACCTGCGCGATGGCCGCATTCACCGTGGATGCCCGGAACAGCTTGAGGCGCATGGAGGCAGGATAGGGGGCAGGGCTTTAGCGGGGGTTAATGGGCACCCTGCCGCGCCAGCTAACAGGACGGAGCAAGAGGGGGCAGCAGGCGAGGCCGGCGTGAGAACCGCTTCCTTGCAGCACTGTCCGTCATCCTTACTCCGTGCGCGGCACGATTGCCGTTCGCCGCGCCCGCAGTCCGGCAAGGAAGCGGTCCCGCACCACCCGGAACACATCGGGCGGCAACAGGCCATAGGCCGTGCTCTCTGGCCCCTGCCCCGGCAGGAAACGTAGGTCGGGGCCGGGCCACAGGAAAACATTGGCCTCGCTCACGATCACCCACGACCGTTCCTCGTCCAGCCCAAGCCGCCGTTTCGCCGCCGTCGGCAGCTCGACTCCCTCGGTCGGGGGCTGCGGCGGCGTGTGCGTGACCGCAAGCACGACCATCCGTGGTCGGTCACCCTCCTGGCCTGCCAACGCAAGCACGATGGCACAGGGCCGGTCCTTGGCCCCCTCCTCCCGCCCCGAGTCCTGCTCGCGTCGCCAAAGGTAGGCATAACGGATGACCAAGCCGGGTTCCGGCTCGGGCCAGCTCGTCAACTCAGGGCTGCCAGCCGCGGAGTTCCTCATTCAGGTGGTCGTGCCGTGGGTCCATCTCGGCCGCGGCGATGGCCGTGATCTCCTCCTCCGTCAGCTCCTCCGGCAGGATCGCGCGCCGGTCCCGCCGCTTCAGCCGCGCATACTCGTCAGCCGACACCAGCACCAAGCGGTCCCGGCCATTCTTGGTAATGGTGACCGGCTCCGTCAGCGCCTTGTCGGCCAGTGCCCCGTAGTCCTTGATAAACTCCGCCGTGGTCACGCGCATGACCCTGATTCCCAGCAATACGAATGACTCGAACGTTGTGCATCCTGTCTTGCAAAGCAAGGTTGCCGAGTTGGCCCTTTGCTGCTTCCTTCTCTGTCAGCCTTTTGTTCGACCCGGGTCGGAGGCCAGGATCATGCCATAGAACGGAGTCTTGGGCACTTTTAGTAAAGGTACGTCAGGTATGTGGGCGCAACCGCCGGTCGGCTCTCGGCTCCCTGGTGGAAGTCCAAGGCGCTTCACCAAAAGCGCCCAAGACCCCGTCCTATGGCGTACCCCAAGCAGCCGCACATCCGCTCAGGCCGCCATCGGCTCCGCCGTGTAGCCCTCGGCGGCGATGGCCTGCACGATCCGGTCCGCGTCCGCGGTCCCACCCTGCACGGCCACCCGGCCCGCGGCCAGGTCCACCTAGACCGAAGCCGCGGGGTCCACGTCCTTGACCGCCTCCGTCACGGCTCGCACGCAATGGCCGCACGTCATCCCGGACACCTTGAAGTTCTGCATCGCCGCCTCCGCGTTCCGTCGTGCGATGGCGCCTTCCGGCATGGGAAGGTCAAGCGGCATTTGCGTGATCCCCCGCTACGCCGTCACGCTGCGTTCTCCGCGGGGCATTCTCCGCTGGAAGGCCGCAACAGCCGTGGCGGAGGACGCTCGACGATCCCCGCGCCACGCCCGCCCAAGCCTACGAACGCCTGAACACCTGGGCTATGGCGTCCTGCGCCTGCCCCTGTATCTGCCGCAGGTGCCCCTCGTCCCGGAAACTCTCGGCATAGATCTTGAAGATGTCCTCCGTGCCCGACGGCCTCGCCGCGAACCAGCCGCTCTCCGCCACGACCTTCACGCCGCCGAGCGGTGCGCCATTGCCCGGCGCGGCGGCGAGGACGGCGCGGACCGGCTCGCCGGCCAGTTCCGCCATGCCAAGCTGGGCAGGAGACATCCGGGCCAGGACCGCCTTCTCCGGCGCCGTCGCAGGCGCGTCCACCCGGGCATAGAACGACCCGCCAAGGTTGCGGGTGATCCCGCCATAGACCCGGCTCGGGTCCTACCCCGTCACCGCCGTCATCTCTGCGGCCAGCAGCCCGAGGATCATGCCGTCCTTGTCCGTCGTCCAGGCCGTCCCGTCCCGCCGCAGGAACGACGCCCCGGCGCTCTCCTCCCCGACGAAGCCCAGCGTGCCGCCCAGCAGGCCCTCGACGAACCACTTGAACCCCACCGGCACCTCGACCAGCCCGCGCCCTAGGCTCGCGGCAACGCGGTCAACCATGCCGCTGCTGACCATGGTCTTGCCCACGGCGCAGCCGCCGCCCCAGCCCGGCCGGTGGGCGAACAGATACTGGATCGCCGCGGCCAGATAATGATTGGGGTTCATCAGCCCGTCCGGCCCGGCCACGATGCCATGCCGGTCGGCGTCCGGGTCGTTGGCGAACGCCACGTCGAACCGCCCCGCCAGGCCGATCAGCCGCGCCATGGCGGGCGGCGAGGAGGGGTCCATGCGTATCTGCCCGTCCCAATCCGCCGTCATGAAGCCGAACGCCGGGTCAACGGCGTCGCTCACCACCGTCGCCGCGATGCCGTAGCGCTCGATGATGGGCTGCCAGAACCCGATGCTGGCGCCTCCCAGCGGGTCAATGCCGATCCGGACCCCGGACGCGCGGATCGCCTCCATGTCCACGACCGCGGCCAAGTCCTCGACATAGGGTCCGATGAAGTCGCGCCGGTGCAGGTGGGCGGACCGGATGGCCCTGCCGTACGGGATGCGCCGCACCCCGGCCAGGCCCGCCTCAAGCAGGGCGTTCGCCGCGCCCTCGATGGCTGCCGTGACCTCCGTGCCCGCCGGCCCGCCATGCGGCGGGTTGTACTTGAAGCCGCCGTCCCGCGGCGGATTGTGCGACGGGGTGATGACGACGCCGTCCGCGAGGCCGTCCCGCCGCCCCCGGTTGTGCGTGAGGATCGCATGGGAGACCACCGGCGTCGGCGTGAACCCGTCGTGCCCGTCCACCACCGCGTCAACGCCGTTGGAGGCGAACACCTCCAGCGCGGTCGCCAGGGCAGGGCGGGACAGCGCGTGCGTGTCAATGCCGACGAACAGCGGTCCGGTGGTGCCGGCCCCCTTGCGGTACTGGCAGACCGCCTGGCCGATCGCCAGGATGTGCGCCTCGTTGAACGTGGTGTCGAGGGACGACCCGCGGTGCCCCGACGTGCCGAAGGCGACGCGCTGCGCGGCGACCGCCGGGTCCGGCGTGCCCGTGAAGTAGGCCGTCACCAGCCGCGGTACGTCCACGAGCTGCGACGGCCCGGCCGGCTTGCCCGCAAGCGGGCTTGCGCCAGCCGTCATGCCTGCATCTCCTCCGGAACCGGCTGCTCCGCGCCCGGTGCCGCCCGGCCGAGCCGGACCTCAATTACATGCGTCGCCCCGTCGTCAACCAGGCGCAGGCGCAGCGGCCGGTCCGCCACCGCGGCCCCGTCGAGGGTGGCGGCACCGACGCCGCGCTCGACGCCATCCGGGTTCGCGACCCGTATCCGGTAGCGCGCCGACCCGTGCCGCAGCAGCACCTCAAAGCCGGGCCATCCCACGGGGATGCACGGATCGAGGCACAGCACGCCGTCCAGCACCCGCACCCCAAGGATGGCCTCGGTCCCCGCCCGCTGCATCCAGCCCGCCGATCCCGTGTACCAGGTCCAGCCGCCCCGCCCGGTGTGCGGCGCCGCCGCGTAAACGTCGGCGGCCACGACATAAGGCTCCACCTTGTAGCGCTGCACGGCCGCCGGGCTGCTGGAATGGCTGATCGGGTTGAGCATCGCGAACAGCCCGGCCGCCTTGCCGCCCTCGCCCAGCGCGGCCAGCGCCATCACCGACCACAGCGCGGCATGGGTATATTGCCCGCCGTTCTCGCGCACCCCGGGCGGATAGCCCTTGATGTAGCCGGGATCGAGCGGCGTGCGGTCGAACGGCGGCGCGAACAGCAGCGCCAGCCCGTTGGTCCCCTCGCCGGGCCGGATCAGCTCCCGCTCCACCGCGTCCATCGCCTGCCTCGCCCGTCCGGGCGCCGCAGCGCCCGACAGCACCGCCCAGGACTGCGCGATGGAGTCCAGCCGGCACTCCGCGTCCGCCGCCGAGCCGAGCGGCGTGCCGTCGTCGAAGAAGGCGCGCAAATACCAGCCGCCGTCCCAAGCCTCCCGCTCCAGCGACGCCTGCAGCCCGGCGGCGTGCGCCCGCCACGCGGACGCCCGCGCCACGTCCCCCCGTGCCTCCGCCAGCGGGGCGAACGCCTGCAGCGCCGCGTGCAGGAACCAGCCGAGCCACACGCTCTCGCCCTGCCCGCCCTCGCCGACGCGGTTCATCCCGTCGTTCCAGTCGCCGGTGCCCATCAGCGGCAGGCCGTGCCGGCCCAGCGCCAGGCTGGCGTCGAGCGCCAGGACACAGTGCCCGAACAGCGTCGCCGACCCGTTGGACACGGTTGGCAGGAAGAAGGCGTCGTGCTCCCCCGCCTTCAGCAACTGGCCCTCCAGGAACGGCACGGACTCGTCCAGCACCGCCCTATCCCCGGTGGCGCCGACATACTGCGCGACGGCATAGGCCAGCCAGGCGCGGTCGTCGGCGATGCGGGTGCGGACGCCCTGGCCGGAGTGCGGCAGCCACCAATGCTGCACGTCGCCTTCCGGGAACTGCCGCGCCGCCGCGCGCAGCAGGTGCTCGCGCGTCATCGCCGGCTGCGAGGCGGCCAGCGCCATGCCGTCCTGCAACTGGTCGCGGAAGCCGTAGGCGCCGCTGGCCTGGTAGAACCCGGCCCGCGCCCAGACCCGGCAGGCCAGGGACTGATACAGCAGCCAGCCGTTCAGCATGACGTCCATCGCCCGGTCCGGCGTCCGCACCTGCACCGCCCCCAGCACGCCGTCCCAGAAGCCCGCGACCGCCGCCTGCACCGCATCCAGGTCCGCCGCGCGGTAGTGCAGGACCAGGCGCCGCGCCTCCTCGACCGACGCAGCCTGCCCCAGCAGCACGACGACCTCCGCCGTCCCGCCCGGCGCCAGCTCGACCCGGGCGCGCAGGACGCCGCAGGGATCGAGGCCGGCGCCGGTGGTGCCGGACAGCGGCCGGGCGCCGGCCATCGCCGCCGGGTCGGCCAGGGTGCCGTTGCGGCCGATGAACTCCCGCCGGTCCCCCGTCCACTCCGTCTGCGCGCCGCGAAGGTCAACAAAGGCGACGTGCGACCCGAACGGTGCGCTCCACGGGTTGCGGGCGAACATCGCGCCGGTCTCCGCATCAATCCAGGTCTCGACATAGGCGAGCGTGGCCGCCCGCGACGGGCCGAGGACCCACTCGGCATAGGCCGTGACGCTCAGGCGCCGCGCGCGGCCCGGCCCGTTGCGCAGCACGAGACGCGACACCTTCACCGGGGCGTCGAGCGGGACGAACTGCACCAGGCTGGCCGCGATCCCATAGGCCGCATGGTCGAACTGGCTGTAGCCCCGGCCGTGGCGGGCGGCGTAGGTGCCTGCGAAGCTGCGGATGGGATGGGCAGTCGGGGTCCAGACCGTGCCGGCGGCGTCGTCGCGCAGATACAGCGCCTCGCCCGCCCGGTCCGTCACCGGGTCGTTCGACCAGGGGGTGAGCTGGTTCTCCCGGCTGTTCCCGGCCCAGGTATAGCCCGCCCCTTCCGCCGAAGCCTGGAAGCCGAAGCCGGCATTGGCCACCACGTTGATCCACGGCGCCGGCGTCGTCTGGCCGGGGCGCAGCACGGTCATGTACTCCGTGCCGTCCCGCACGAAGCCGCCTAGCCCGTTCGGGAACTCAAGCTGCGGCTGCAGCATCGGCGGCTGCGGCTCCCACGGCGCGGCGGGACGACCGGAGCCGGAGCCGGAGCCGGAGCCGGAGACAGCGGCGGCGGCGGCGGCGGGCACCGGCACCCGCGGCGTGGCCCACCGCTCCATCTGTTCGGACAGGCTGCCGCGCCGGGCGGTCAGCACGACCCGCGCCACCGCGCCCAGCAGCGCCTGCGTCTCCGGCGGCACCAGGTCGGCCCGCAGCACGAACACGCGCCCGGCCAGGCCGTCCGTGCCGGGCAGCGGCCCGCCGGCGCGGGCCAGGGCCTCCAGCGCCACCTGCAAGTCCTGGACATAGGAGGACTGCCGCTCGTTCAGAATCACCAGGTCCACCGCAAGCTGCTTCATCCGCCAGTAGCCGTGCGCCTGCACCAGCTCGCGGGCGATCTCCAGGTCCTCGGTGTCGTCAATCCGCAGCAGCACAACCGGCAGGTCCCCGGACACCCCCAGCCCCCACAGCCCCGGCTGCGCCCCGGCGCCCCGGCGTATCGTGTCCGACGGCAGCCGCAGCGCGGGCGACGCCAGGATCGCGTGCCCGGCGATCCGCTGGTACAGCCCGGCCTTCCCCGCGGTGATGCCGAGGTGGTGCAGCTGCACCTGCGCCTGGGTCCAGGCCAGCATCGTCGCCCGTCCGAACGCCGCGGTGTCCCGGTGCTTGTCCACGCCGTCCAGCACCTCCGCGCGTGTGGCCGCGGCCAGCGTCCAGAACGCCACCCGCACCATCCCGCCCGCCGGCACCCGCACGCGCTGGCGCAGCGCGAAGATGGGATCGAGCACGATGCCGGCCGTATCGGACAGGGCCGGGCCGTCCAGCATCGCGGCGGGATTACGCAGCCCGCGGCCACGGCCGAGGAAGCGGGCGCGGTCGGTCTCGGCCTCCGGGCCGCCCAGGGCCTCGCCCTCCACCACGGCGAAGTGCGCGGCCCAGATCTCCGGCTCGTCCGGCGTGCGCCGCCGCCGGGTCGCGAGCAGGGCGCCGTCGAGGCGCTCGGTCTCGACGAACAGCTTGGAGAACGCCGGATGCGCCACGTCGGCAGCCTGCGGCGCCAGCGCCAGCTCGGCATAGGAGGTCAGGTCCAGCTCCCGCGCGCGCGGGCCGGCGTTCAGGACCGTGACGCGGCGCACCTCGGCGTCGTCCTCGGCCGACACCAGCACCTCCATCACCGTCGTCAGCACGCCGTCGCGGCGGGTGAACTCGGCGCGGTCCTCGTTGAACACGACGTTATAGCTGTCCGGCTCGACGCCCAGCGGCTGGACGCCGGCCGACCAAACGGCCCCGCCCTTCAGGTCGCGCAGGAACACATACGAGCCGATGTCGTCGCAGGTGGCGTCCTCGCGCCAGCGGGTCACGGCCAGGTTGCGCCAGCGCAGGCATCCCGAACCGGCCGCCGTCAGCAGGGTCGTCATGCTGCCGTTGGACAGCAGGTGCGTCGCAGGCTCCGGCTGCTGCGCCGTGGTGAAGCGCCGGCCGCCGGACAGGTCCGCGTCCCCGGCGGCGGCCGGCGCCTTCGCCTCCGCGGTCCAGGGGCGGGCCGCCGTCACGTCGCGCGGCGTGCGCTCCTGCAGCAGCAGCTCCGTCGCCTGCACGATGGGTTCGGCATGGAAGCGCGTCCGCATCGCGCCGTCGAACAGCGCGTCGCCGATGGCGATGATGGACATGGCCTGGTGGTGCGCCATGAACGCCCGCACCATTGCGGCCTTCTGGCCCGCCGGCACGCGGGCGGGCGTGCAGTCCATCGCCTCGTAGAAGCCGTAGCGGCCCCGCGCCCCGTCCCTGGTCAGCCGCCGCAGGTTGGCCGCCGCGGCGCGCGGATCAACCATCGCCGCCAGCGCCGTCGCATAGGGCGCGATCACCTGGTTGTCGCGCAGGCCCCGCTTCAGGCCCAGGCCGGGGACGCCGAAGTTGGAGTACTGGTAGGTGAACTCCAGGTCGCGGGCGTTGTAGGCGGACTCCGAGATGCCCCAGGGCAGCCGCAGCGACGCCGCATATTCTATCTGCCGGCGCACCACCAACCGGCTGGTCCCTTCCAGCAGGCTGCCCAGCGGCGCCCGCATCACCAGGGACGGCATCAGGTACTCAAACATGGACCCGGACCAGGAGATCAGCGCCGCGCCGCTGCCGACCGCGGTGACGGCGCGGCCGAGCCGGAACCAGTGCCGGGTCGGCACGTCGCCCTTGGCGATGGCGACGAAGCTGGCCAGCCGCGCCTCCGACGCCAGCAGGTCGTAGCAGCTCGGATCCAGCGCGCCCTCCGCGACCAGGTAGCCAATGGACAGCAGCTTGCGCTCGGGGTCGAGCAGGAAGCCGAACTCCATCGCCATCGCCATCGCGCGGGCGGTGTCCTCCAGCGCCTGCAGGCGGGCGCGCAGCGCGGCGTCCGCCGGGACGGCGAGGTCGCGCTGGTGGTCCTCGATGCCCTGCACCACGGCCTGAGTCCAGAACAGCACGTCCGCGCCAGCGCCCGTGCCGCCGGCGGCGCCGGCCAGCGCGTGCGCGACCTCGGCCATGCCGGCGGCGTGCCCGGCCAGCTCCCGCAGCCGCGGCGCCGGCTCGGCGTCGTCCGCCGCGGCCTGGCAGACTGCCATCGCCAGCCGGCCCAAGGCGTCGTCGAGCTGGCGCCAGGTACTGGTCTTGGCCGTGCGGTCGCCTTGCAGCATCGCGGCCTCCTCGCGCGCCAGGCTGACCGCGTCGGCGATGCCGGCCAGGCGGGTGGCGGCGGTCACGGGGCTGCCCTGCCACTCCCGGCAGGCGTTGGCGAGGGCAATGAGGTGCCCGGCCAGGTTGCCGCTGTCCACGGACGAGACGTACCTGGGATCGAGCGGGCGGAGGTCCCGCGTGTCGTACCAGTTCAGGAAGTGCCCGCGGAACAGCTCCATGCCGCCCATCGTCGCAAGCGTCGCCTCCAGCCGCCCGGCCGCGTCCGCCGTACCGATCCAGCCGAAGTCGCGCGCGCTCGCGACGGACAGCAGGTATAGGCCAAGGTTGGTTGGCGAGGTCCGGTGCGCGACGGCGGGCGCCGGGTCCTCCTGGAAGTTGTCGGGCGGCAGCATGTTGTCGTCGGCGGTGACGAAGGTCTCGAAGTAGCGCCAGGTGCGGCGCGCGGCCAGGCGCAGGGCCAGGGCGTCGGCGACCGGCATCGGGCGCCGGCCTGCAAGCTGCGGCGACAGGCTGACCCAGCGCGCCACGGCCGGCGACGCCACCCACAGCAGCGCGAACGGCAGCGCCAGCAGCCAGGTTCCGCCGCCCGCCGCCCATGCGGCGCCCAGCGCCAGGGCCGCCAGGGCAGGGGCGCCCGCCATGCGGCGCAGGTAGCCGAGCAGGCTGGGGCGGCGGCCGTTCGTCGCCTGCAGCGCCGTCATCCACTCCAGCATGTGCCGGTGGCTGGCATACAGCCGATGCAGGGTGCGCGCGATGGCGTCGCCCATCAGCCATGCCTGGTGCGCCAGGAACGTGACGTTGAGGACCGACAGCGCGGCGCCCAGCCGCAGGTCGCAGCCCAGCGCGCGCAGGTGGCTGGCCACGGTGACGCCCGGCCGCCGCGGCGGGATGGCGGCGATCACCGGCATCGCCCCCGGCAGCAGCACCGTCGCCAGCACGAAGGCGGTCCAGGCCAGCGCCGCGTTGAACGGCATCGCCCATCCCGCGATCAGCGCGGCGACGGCCAGCGGCGCCGACAGGGTGCGCCGCAGGTTGTCCAGCATCTTCCAGCGCCCGACTGCCGGCATGGGGGGTGCGCCCGCAGGCTTCCGTCCCAGCACCCAGGGCAGCAACTGCCAGTCGCCGCGCGCCCAGCGGTGGTGGCGCAGGGCGGCCACGTCGTAGCGGGCCGGGGCGTCCTCCACCACCTCCACGTCGGAGGCGAAGCCGGCACGGGCGAAGGTGCCCTCGAACAGGTCGTGGCTGAGCAGCGCCCCGTCCGGCACCCGCCCGGCCAGGGCCAGCTCGAAGGCGTCCACGTCGTAGATGCCCTTGCCGGCGTAGGACCCCTCGCCGAACAGGTCCTGGTACGTGTCCGACACCGCGGAGGCGTAGGGGTCAATGCCGCTCAGGCTGCCGAAGATGCGCTGGTAGGGCGAACCCTCGCGGCCCACCGGCAGCGACGGCGTGACCCGCGGCTGCAGGACGGCGTAGCCCTCCACGACCCGGCCCGCCGCGGCGTCGAAGCGGGGGCGGTTCAGCGGGTGCGCCATCTTGCCGATCAGCCGGCCCGCCGTGTCGCGCAGCAGCCTTGTGTCGGCGTCGAGCGTGATGACGTAGCGGACCCCTGCGGGCACGGCGGGCGAGGCGCCGTCCATGCCCCCGTCCATACCCCCGTCCATATCAATGAAGCCCGTGTCCGCCGCACCGCGCAGCAGCCGGTTCAGCTCGTGCAGCTTGCCCCGCTTGCGCTCCCAGCCCATCCAGCGCGCCTCGCCGGCGCTCCAGGTGCGGCGGCGGTGCAGCAGCAGGAAGCGGGGGCCGCCGGGCGCCGGGCCGTAGCGCCGGTTGAGCCGCTCCATGCCCGACGCCGCCGCCGCAAGCAGGGCGTCGTCGCCCGGGACGCGCTCCGCGTCGGCGTCGGTCCAGTCGGACAGCAGGGCGAAGTGCAGCTCGCCCTCAGGGCTGGCGAGATGGTGTATCTCCAGGTGCTCGACCGCCTCCGCGACCTCCGCCGCCGTGGTCAGCAGCATGGGCACCGCGACCAGCGTGCGCAGCCCCGCCGGCACGCCGTCCTTCAACTCCAGCCCCGGCAGCAGCTTCGGGCGGCACAGGGACGCCACGGCGCGGTTGACCAGCGCGACGGCGGCGTCCATGGCCGGAACGACGCCGAGCGCCCCGAGCAGGGCCAGCCCCGCCACGCCCAGCCCGCAGGCGGCCACGGCGAGCAGCGCCAGCGCCAGCAGGACGGCGGCCACCGCCAGGACGGCGCCCACGTAGCCGCCGACGCCGAACGTCCGGTTCAGCCAGGCCGGCAACCTGGGCCAGGGCATCCGATAGCCGATGGAAGCCTCGAACCCGCGGCGTCCTTCCGCCAGGAGCAGGTAGCCCGGATCGGCCCGCCGAAGGTCGCCCGGCGCCGGGCCAGGCTGCTCCACCTTAACCTGCTGCCCCGCTTGGACCTGCACCGCCTGGACCTGCTGCCCCGCCTGGACCGCAAGAAGGGCCACGTTCAGCTCCGGCCGCCCGGACCCGCGGGCCAGGTCCTCGATGGCGCCGCGATACAGGTTGCGGGTCGGAAAATCCATCGCGGCGAAGCCGCTGCCCGACGCGAGCGCGTCGTCCACGAGGCTCATCTGCTCGAACAGGTCGTTCCAGTCCACGTCCTGGATCATCCGCAGGCTGGTGATGATGTTGCGTACCGTGACGTTGGCCGCGCCCCGGCGCCGACGCACGTCGCGCACGGCCGCATCCGCCGTCGTGCCCTGCGCCGCCAGGCGCTGGTCCAGCCATGCCACGGCAGGGAACGCCGTGCCGTCCTGGTCGCGCAGCCGGTGCAGGAGCTGGACGGCGAACGCCCGCGAGAGCCGCACGTCCTCATGCCCGGCCACCACCGCCGCCAGCGGTTCCGCCGGGTGGCCGCCGCGGCCGAGCAGGCGGTCGGCGGCAAGGTCCGCCTGCTGCCGGGCCACGGAGTTGTGGACGGTCTGCTCCGCCAGGCGCCGCAGGTTCTCGATCAGCACCAGGCGCAGGGTGATGGATACCGCCCACAGCTCGCCGATGGTCAGCGGCTGCACCTCCTGGTAGGCGCGCACGGCGCGCACCAGCCCGTCCCGGTCGAACCGGCTGTCAGTGTGGGCGACGAAGGCCCAGGCCAGCCCGAACACCCGCGGGCTGCCTGCGAACGGCCCGTCCAACAGCTTCGGCAGTTGCCGGCAGTAGCCGGGCGGCAGGTCCTGGCGGATCGCCCGGACCTGCCGCTCGACCAGGTGGTAGTTGTCAATCAGCCACTCCATCGCCGGCGTGACCGTCCGTCCGCTCTCGATCACCGCCATGATGCTCTGGTAGCAGCGGAGCAGGGCCGCGCCGTTGCTGGTCAGGCGGCGGGTCAGCGCATCCTCGCCGCGCGGCAGCCAGTGGGCACGCCGGGCCTGCGGCGGCGCGACCGGCTGCGCCGCGGCGAGGCTGCGCGCGTGGTCCTCCAGGCGCCCGACGCTGAACAGCTCCTCCCGGATCGGGTCCTGTCCCTGCCAGGTCGAGGCCGGGCGCGCACGCCCGAAGGCGCGGCGCACCAGGGCGGGCGCGGCATCTGCCGTCCATTGGGGGAATCCATGGTCCATGTCGTGCTTCCGGTCAGAACAGGGCAAGAAGCACCGGCTTCCTACGATCCAAGGCGCGAACCGGGACCGTTGCGCCGTGGGCACCGCGCGCCCGGGTCCAGGCAGGCGAAGCCGGGCGCAGCGCAGCCCCGGACGGGGATGACTGCGGACAAGGCTGGCTTGCCCGCAGCCACCGCCTACTGAATGTTAGTCGGCTATGGTCTTCCGGGGCAGGTTCGGAAACTACCTACGTACCCCGGTCCCCCCCGCCCGCGCCGCTGCCGCCATGCGGCGCAGTCCTTCGCGGCGCTGCACGACTCCGTCGGCGTCCAGCACGCGAGCACCACGGGGTCTCGGCCGCGGTCCGGGCGGCGATGGCGTCCGGTGAGCCAAGTGGCCGATCCGGTGGCCGGCCAAAAGAGCCGCCGGGACGGCCAGCACGGTCGCCGATGCCAGCAGGACGGCACGGCGCCCGGCATCCCGGCGTCATGCAGTGGTGCGGCTGCCCGTCGTCCCGGAGGACGCGGCGGCGGGCAGCCGCATCCCGCACCCTGCGGCACAGGCCGCTACGGCGTGCCGGGCGCCTTGCCGGGTGACGCCGCGGCCAGCGCCAGCCGGGCCAGGGCCGGCAGGGAGCGCGTGCCGGTCTTGCGCATGATGGAGGCCCGGTGGTTCTCGACCGTGCGCTGGCTGATGCCGAGGTCGGCGGCGATGTTCTTGCTGGGGTGCCCGGCCAGCACCATCCCCATCACGTCCCGCTGCCGCTGCGTCAGCCCGGCGATGCTGCCCGCCGCCGCCGCGTGCCAGGCCGACCGGGCGCCGTCGCCGCGCGACCTGTCGAGGGCGCGGGCTATGCTGGCGAGCAGCTCCGGCGCGCGCACCGGCTTCTCGATGAAGTCCACCGCGCCGGCCTTCATGGCCCGCACCGCCGTCGGCACGTCGCCATGCCCGGTGATCATGATGGCCGGCAGCCGGTGCCCGGCCTCGTCCAGCCGCCGCAGCAGGTCCAGCCCGTCCATGCCGGGCATCGAGGCGTCCACCAGCAGGCAGCCGTCCCGGCCGGGGCGGCCGGCGCCGAGGGCGGCCAGGAACGCCTCGCCGCCCGGGTAGTCCTCGACGCGGCAGCCATCCTCCTCCAGCACCGTGCGGAGCGCCGCGCGTATGCCGCCATCGTCGTCCACCACGAAGACCAGGGGTGCAACGCGGCTGGCGGGGAGGGCGGCCGGAGCCGCCATGCCCGGCGGCACCGGCAGTGGCGCCGGCATCGGCGCCGTCAGCAGGTCCTGGATCATCCGCAGCAGGTCGTCCGGCCTCACGGGCTTGTTGAGCTGCATGAAGTCCTGCCTCGCCACGCCGCGCAGCGTGCCGACCGAGGTGTCGCCGGTCAGGATGATGGTGGAGACGCCCGGCACCGCCTCCCGCAGCCTCGCCGCAACCTCCAGGCCGGTCAGGCCACCAGGCAGGTTGTAGTCCGCCAGCACCAGGTCGGGCTGGAGCAGGCCCTGCCTGATCATGTCCAGCGCCGCCGGGCCATCGGGCGCCAGCGTGACCTGGTGGCCCTCGTCCCGCAGCAGGTGGTGCAGCAGCTCGCGCAGGTCCGGGTCGTCCTCGATCACCAGCAGGGCGCCGGTGCGGCGGCCGTGCCGCGCCGCGCCGGGCTGCTCCGGGGGCGGCGGCGCATCTGCGGCGCGCGCGGCCTCGATGGTGAACACCGACCCTTTGCCGGGCCGCGACCGGACGTGGACCGGGTGGCCCAGCAGCGCGCCCAGCCGATGCACGATGGACAGCCCCAGGCCCAGCCCCC
>JAABUM010002053.1_pt1 | contig 28209 bp, 48 predicted proteins | sample 5559161 | NCBI WGS metagenome assembly JAABUM01 (sample SAMN10711868, study PRJNA513369) | rock metagenome | isolation source: Antarctica rocks | place: Antarctica: Victoria Land, Siegfried Peak nord
GTTGGCTCTCGAAGAATTTTGCAAGCAATGAAGGTCAGCAGCAGCTGTCCTGTGCGAGAACATTCCGATGTTCTGTATGGTGCGGGGCCCAGCCTTTCTGTGCTCCCCCCGCAGGCGGAAACTGACGCCCTCTGGCAGGCAGCCAAGGTTCATGGCCAGAAAGCTGACGAGCTGGTGGCGAAGGCGGTGCAAGAGAAAGAAACCGCCGCTGACGCCGGGCTGGGTGAGAGCGCGCCTGGATGCTGTCATGAATATATAAATTGAGTTATGTAGTTTGCTTTGCCTTTCCGAACCAAGAGTGACATTCTGCTCATGCGCGCCAGGTGCGGCAGCGTTTGCTTGATGGATGCGCGCAAGGTAGGCACACACCCTTTTCCGCGATTAGTGAGGTGATGTTCTGTGAAGTTGACTTTGGTGACTTTGGAAATCCAACGACGCAGGGCGCCCAAGATGAGAAACACGACATTAGTTCCTGACAGTGGATGAAGCTGGCGCGGCAGGGTTTTGATGCTGATGGCAATTCAAGAGGGGGTTCTGGCAGCGAAAACAGCAAAGACAGCGGCGCCGTTCTCGCCATGGTGGGCTTGCAGCACTTCAGGCTCAGGTGCTGCAGCTTTGGCAGCCGCGCAATGGACGCAAAGCTGTGAGGGTCCTGCAGCCTGCATGCACTAAGAGAGGGTGCGACACATTCATAAGACCTCTCGTCGGGAGGCCGACTGCAGCTGGTGCAGGCAAGAAGGCTACGCATGAAATAACAGTGATGCTGCAGAGCTGCACGTTCAGCAGGAACAGCAAACAATGATGGGCCCTGAACCTCCCAGAGGAAGCACCACTCAACTGAAGCAGAGCGCCATCAGCGCCTTCAGGTTTGGCAGGTGCTGCAGATGCAGAAGCGGCATGTGTTCGGGCAACTCGAAGACAGTCCGAGATGCGATTACGAGGGTTTGTATGCCGTGAAAGACGGCGGCCACACCAGGCTGCGGCGGCCCGCTCGCAGGCTGCAGGGAGTGAGGAATGGTGGTAGAGGTGTGGCGCCATACCCGCTAGAGGAGTCGCGTGTGAGGACAATCCGATTGCAACGAAGTGGCGCCCCCATTCGCTCCCGCCTTTGCCGCCCACTGCGCATCCTGCACGGCCATACAGCGCATGCTCTTATCCAACCAGAGCCTTGCAGACATCAGCTGCAGTGACAGCATGACTGAAAAGGGTTGAAAAAGGGAAGGCACCCGAATGTGATGGCGCCTTTTGCAGATGTCGACCTTTTGGCGAGGTGGCAAAGAAACGTCTGACTGCATGTTAACAGAACGGTCGAGACAGGAGCACGTTGCTGTGGTGCTAAATGAAGAAAGATTGCATCATCGAGACCCGTAGCTAGCGATTTGGCCAGATGCACGGCCGTCAGCATGTGGTCAGCCACCATCACCAACACCGGACTCATTTGATTTCTGCATCTCGGAAGAGCTTTTTTCTTCCTTCAGGTACTTCCCATGCCACTGGCGCATACCAGCCAGGCAGCGTCCCAAACTGCAAGCAGCGGCGTTGTTTTGGCAAACCTCGGGAGCTCGGCACGTGCCTGCCGAGACTCCGGAACAAACTTCCTCGTGGTCTGCCCCTTTGGCTGCAAACGTGTTGCATTGAACCACGTCGCATCTGTCGGCAAATTCTGTGAACGCTTTCCCGCAGCTTCATGCAGTGCACCGACGTGACTGTGGCGGGAGCGCCATGCCACCTGCGCATGGGTCATTTGCAGGGGATTGGCCGGGTCCCAGGTTACTACATGAGCAGCAGAAGTACACAGCTGCGGGCTGCTACGCCAAGGCATTCTGGAACAGACATTCGGCAGGCACCCACACACAGCCGCAGATCAGTTGCCGCCCTCGCCAAGCATGGGCAGTCCGGGTGCATGGTGCAAACAATCTGGATTCTGCAACGCTCACCCGTGTGTCCTGATGTGCATGCCCACCTATTCGTTTCATCAAATTCGTGTTCGAATCTCTGTGAGCCTCGTGCGTCTGCCTGGCAGGAGCGATGTGGAAAACAAGGATGAGGCGCCGTATGCCAAAGCAGTCACGCAGCTGCGGAAATTTTGGGCTGCTCTGGTGAGCAAGCCACGCTGTACTATGCCTCAAGTTTGTCGTCGTGATGCAGAAGGGCCGAGTCCGCACATTTGACATTCACGAGGCTGATGACATCGCACGTGCGGCGCAGGCAGATGATGTGCTGCTGCAGCCGTGGTTCCTGACCCTGATGTTCTTCACGTGGTGGATCCTGACATATCAAAGCCTGCGTCGGCTTGGATGAATGTCAAACAAACATGCGCTGAGTATTTCCAAGATCAGGGCGTCCGTATATGGCGAACAACGCAGTGGATGATAACAACATGTTGTTATCATCCCACTGTACAGTGGGAAGAGGGGAGATTAGTATTGTTATACACGTGCAGAAGCCAGCATGACCACACACGTCTTGCTCAATGTTCACCCTCTTGGATTTTTTCCTACTTGCTGGCGGGCTCAAGCACCGTACCTAGTAGATGTGTTCCCGGCAGCCAATTGCTGTTCCAATTCTGTTCGTGAAGCAGATGTAACATCCAGAATCTAGATGTAACATCCAGGACATCAAAGGTATTACCAGCAGCCGAAAGTGTAGTGCAGGGTCCAGGACGGAGCAGGTTCAGGATTGTTCTTGAAAGGTCGACATTCCGCCTGCTGCCTGCTCGTTGACATGACGGTCTGCTTCGAAGGGGCTGCCAGCGTTTAGAAGGGAGCCTCCCAAGCTCATTTCAAGGCTTGTGTTGAATTTCGGACTGATACCCCCTAGGTATGTCTTCGCAGGTGCATGATTTCACGGCTGACCTGGAGGCTGTGTTCCGCTGCGTTAATATGTGGTGGTGGAATGACAGGATCAAGAGGAACAAAGTCGCGACTTTGGCACCTCGCTGCGTTGTCAGGAATACAGGAAGCTCTGAGAGAGGCCTTTATCTCATTGACACGTGTGCGACCCTGCAGGGCGGATCATGGCGTGACAGACTTGAAATTGCTGGCAGACGACGGCATGCTGCTTTCCATCATCCGGCCCATTTCCACTGCATCTGATGTTCTGTACCGCAAGGCGAAATATTGTGGCCGACTCCTGCACTTTTTTAAAGCTCTGCAGTATTGAACAGGTTTAGCACGCAGCATTAGCAAGCACATATTGATACGGTAAACCGCTTGGCGCCTCTGCCGCCATTGCCAGGGTCATCGCCGTGACGAGACATCGCCGCATCAGGCCATTCCCAGGCTCTGCAGCATCTTCATCACGTTTCCAGCGACATTGGGCGTTTTCACCTTCTTGATGCGCCTACGACCAGGCACAATGCACAAGGTTAAGCAGACGTAGTAATGTGCTGCTGTGGGGAGCCTTCTCAATCCATGCACCCCGCAGAAACTGTCAATCCGTCGGCAACCAGCTGCGATCACTGTGCAGCCGTAGATTGCCACAGCGCTGGCTGAATATTGTCTGCTGGCTGTGGCGCTAGAAGCGGCAGGTGCATGTGCATTGTGGATCAGGCCGGTGAAAGTGACGATGAGGCGCGCCTGTCGGCATCATGCATGATGCCGGCGACGGTGGTGTGCAGCTCGGCCAGCTTGCGCTTGGTGGCGGCGCCCACCTTCCGCTCCGCCTCCGCCGCTTCCTGCGCAGAGAAACGGGGAGCACTTGACAGTCCTATTCTGCATCAACATTCCTATAAAACCCGCCATCTTGCGCTCGTTGATGCACCGCCCAACCTGCGCTCCGCCTCCGCCGCCTCCTGCGCAGGGGAACAATGGAGGGGATCTGATGGATTCTGCTGCGCAAACGAAACTTCGGCAGCTCGGCCAGCCTGCGCTTGGCGGTGGCGCCCACTTCGCGCTCTGCTTCCACCGCCTCCTGCAGACAAGTGATGATGTCTTTTCCTGTTGGAACCAGTCAGGACGGCAGTTTCTGGCAGTGCAGCTTTGCCGGCTTGTGCTTGGTGGCAGCGCCCGCCTTTGCCCCGCCTCCGCCGCCTCCTGCAGACAAGTCATGAACTGAGTCATTCCTTGTCAAAACAGCAGACAGGACAAGGGTCCCTGGCACTCTGGCAGTGCAACTCCGCCAGCTTGTACGTCGCCTCCGCCGCCTCCTGCAGATGTGCGCACGTGTATGTGTTCACACTTGCTGTTGGAATCTCGGAAGGTGCGGCGGCTGCGCCAGCTTGCACTTGTTGGCGGTGCCCAGCTTCCGTTCGGAGCTCGGTGGTGCCCTCGGAATGGCGCACCGAGCGTGCACCCAGAGCATCTCCCTGGCCTTTTGGACCTGAACCGCAGGCAACGCAGAGGCGGTGAACAGCAACACGGCGAGATCCTCTGGTTCGGCAGCGATGCCGCGCCTGCGCGATGGCGGCACTGCCCTCGGCGTGGCGCGTCTCGTAGCGCTGGCACAGTGCGCCCAGCGCCGCCTGGTACTGTGCCGTCAGCGCCGCCGCCTGCGCCACCGTTTCCGCCTGCTCCTGTAGGGTAAATTAAAGGTATACTTGATTGCTGGATCCTAAGAAAGTTGCAGCACGCAGCTTGCAGCGCCGCCGCTTGCGCCACCGTCTTCGCTTGCTGCTGATTGCGCAAGAGAAATGTTCATTTTTGCTGTCTTCTGTGTACAAGTGAAGTTGTAGCGCATTGGCGCCGCCTGGTACTGCGCCGTCACCGCCGCCGCCCTGCGCCATCGTCTCCGCCTGCTCCTGTTAACGCATCGTGAAAAATAAATCACGTTTTGGCTCGCTTCCACGTGGAAGTGAGGAGCTGCAGCCTCTGACACTGCGCCACCGTCTCCGCCTGGATCCTGCAGGAACGGCGGCAGAATTGTGTCATACAAGTATACCACAGCATCAAGTCTGTCACGAGGTCAGCCACATTGTTTACCATCCACGCTTTGAGGTCTTCGCCTGCTCATGCCACCTGGTGGCGGCACTTGCAACGCATCACACTCAGATATCCTGTCTCGGTGACTTGGACCGAACACATTTTCCCCTCCAGACAGCTGCATTCTCTTCCAGGCCGACATGCAGCGTCCAAGGCCTCAGGCAGCGTGGCGAGGGGGCGAAAGGCCGGCCACTTGTGTTTCGTTCTGTAACAGCACTTTCTTTCGTTCCGTCTGCGGTTCCTTTGTGCCTGGTCCTGGGCCTCGTGCAGCGCGGCAAGGGGGCCGGCGGCGGCGGCCCGCAGTCTGCTGAGCCAAAGTCTAAGATGACTTAGTAATGTTTTTATTCCATCTGATTTGTACCTGGTCCAGGGCCACGTGCAGTGTGGCGAGGTGGCCGGTGGCGGCGACCTGCAGCTTGCGCACATCCCCCTCCGTCTTTGCCACCGCGGCGGCCGCGGCCGCCTCCGCCTCCTGTATTTGCAGAGAGGAGGCGACTCTCACACAGTTCCGAAATATCAAATAGCTGAAGTCCAAAACGATGAGGCAATAGTTTGTAGAGTTCATTGCAGCACCTGCTGCTGTTTATGCCTCTTTTCGATGGTTGAACAATCCGCAGCCATCAGCCGCAGCCATCAGCCGCAGCCACCAGCCGCAGCCACCACGTTTGACATGCAACAAGTTCCCACAGGACAGCGGCGGCTGCGGCTTGCGCTGCTCCCATAGACTGGACACGACACGACACTGCGGTTCAAACAATAGTAATCTCACCTTAATGAGGGAGGCGCGCTTGGAGCGGGCCTTGCGCTCGTTGAAGGCCTTTATATGCGCCAGCACCTGCTGCATCGCCGCCATCGACTTCCCATTCTCGCCATCCACCTCACTGCGAATTTGATAGTGGCAGGTGAGGCGAATCGTCATCACAGCCAGCTTTCAGTGGTCTGTTCCACTCCCTACGCACTTGCTGCCTTGCCGCCACCGCCTGCCGGTTCTTGCCCTCCCCGTCGCTGCAGCAAGACAGACTCTTCTGTGCCGAATGTAGTTTGTTGGCGGTCTCGTGTGCGCCAGCACCTGCTGCATTGCCTTCGCCCCCCTGCTGTCACTCTCCCCGTTGCTGCAACCCGATAGAGACAGCTGCAGACTGTTGTTTTGCAATACTCGCATGATGAAAGTCCATAACGTCAAGCGCCAGACATGCCGCCGCCATTGCCTCCGCCCTGCAGGGCAGGACACCGCCACTGGAGAATACAGGACTGGAGAATAGGCTTAGTAGGCTTCCAGGTACAACAGAACATGATCCGCACCTGTCCTGGGAGGTGCTGTGGGAAGCTGGGGAGCCGTGCATCTGCATTGCCAGGCTCCGAACTAGCGCCGCGGTGTCTGGGCCGCCACCCTCGCCTGCGCATATGGAGATAACGGCATTGAAAGCATTTTCTCGTAGAGCTCAGCTCGAAGGTGTGCGGCGGGTGCACGGATGCACACCGCTGTCGATGAGGACAGGAACGTGCACGTGTGGGCGCCTCTTGCAAGTGTATTATGGACATACATCTGCAGCCGGCGACAGTGCGCTTCATCAGGAGAAGCCAGCAGCTCGTCAGCACATGACCAAGCACAAAGGGTCCCACTCTGGACGGGCAGTCCCCAAAAACCCTAAATCTCCGCACCGTCCTCGTCATCCAACTCGTCTGCCAGCGGCAGGGTCTTGGTGATAGCGCGCTTGGCCGGCTGCCGCTTCGCGGGCTTGGCCTTGGGTGCGGCAGGCTGGGCTGCAGCAGCCCAAGGAATGAGGTCAGATGTTGTGCTGCTGGTGATCCTTCCGGATGGCCTGCAAGCTGCGACTTGTCTTGACATTCCCTCTTCTTGCGGTTCGTAATAACCTACATTGGAGGCATCAGGCTGGACGATGGCATAGTTGTGGCGCAGGGTTAGCTTCGTGCAGTATGAGATGGTAGGACAATTGTCTTCGCTGTGGAGGCAGCAGCAGCCTCACCGGCGGTCACAGGGTTGGCAGCGGCCGGCTCGGCAGCCGCTGCCGCCGCCGCTGCAGTGCGCTTGCGCTTGCTGGCGCCCTGCCGCCCAGCCACCTCCATCGCCGAGTCCATCAGCTGGCCTGCAGGAGCAGCGCAAAAGCAGTTCGCACACCTTCATTTGAATCCTGCGCCAGTCCAAGTCGCATCAGCCAATCCAGACGGTCTCAGGGGCTGCTGCCTTCTGGCTGCCAGACAGCGTCCGGAGATGGCATGCATACCTGAAACCTCCACAAAGCTGCAGCCAGGCTTGGTGGGCGCGCGATGAAAGCTGCACATGTGCACAGCACGGAGAGTGGCACGCCACAGCGGCAGCTGAATGATAAGTTCGACACCTGCTCTGCCCCTCCAGTGCTTCTTGTCTGACTACATGCTGGTATGCACCTTCGGGCTGCAGCCAGGAGCGGCGGTTTGGGGTGGGCGTGGGCTTTGCCGCCGTTTTGAGGCCGGCCCTGGCGCCGGCGGCCGCCCCGCCGCCGCCTGTCGCGCCACCGCGGCGCGCAGCTGCACCGGCGGCGGCGGCTATGGCGCCGCTAAAGCCATGTGGCGAGCCGTCGCCGTTGCCGTGCAGCAACCTATAGGTTCCACACACAATCGCGCTGCTGCACTGTATTTGGGACATGTGCAGGTGTACGATGCGGAGATTCGGCTGCAGCTCCAAGGCTGCGTACGCATCTGAAACCATACGTGCATCATGCCGAGTTGCTGCCGTCTCAAAAATGCATCGATATGCATACTTGATGCAGTCGACATTGATCACTCTGCATGCCACTGGAGCTGTGGCTGCCACTTGCAGTTGCCAAAGACACCCAAATGCTTCAACAGAATCCACCTCTAGCCTCCAGGCCGCGAGCGCATTGATCCGGCAGGCTTTATTTGACGCTCTTGACGCTCATTGCACACGCACCTGAGGCGACGCGGCACGAGCGGCGTTGCCAGCGGCGATGCCGGTCCCTCCTCGTCGTCGAGCTGCGCAAAGCCGCCGTCGTCGTCGCCGTCAACCCCGTCCTCTGCCTCCGCCTCGTCGCCGCCAAAGCCGCCATCGAGGTCGTCAACGCGGCCCGGGCCGCCGCCAGCACTCGGGTCGGCATCGGCGTCCGCTGCCGCCGCTGCGGCGCCGTCGCTGCCGCTGTGCAGCGCCGCCTGCAGCGCCTCGTCCAGGGAAGGCAGCGGCTTGCGCGGCTGTAGCGCAGTCATTCACGAATTTCAAGAAAATTTAGCTCGGATGTGTTACAAGAACTATCATGTTTCTAGCTCATGGCGCCGTCGCTGCCGCCATGCAGCGCCGCTCGCAACGCCTCGTTCAGGGACGGCAGCTACTTGCGCTGCTGCAGGGGTGTCGAACAACCATACCAGAACTGCTTGATTGAGATGTCCTAAAGATTTTGAGTCGCAGTCTGCGAGGCGACGCCCTGCATCAGCGTCGCGCGCAGCGCTGCTCAATCAGGGTCAGCAGCGGCTTGCGCGGCTGCAGCACAGTCCTGAAAACCCAGAACCTGAACATGAATAAATGGTGATTCAGATGCCGCCCTGCAGCGCCGCCCGCAGCGCCTTGTCCAGGGTCGGCAGCGGCTTGGGCGGCTGCAGCGCAGAGGAAAACAGGTATCTGAAACTCTAAAACTCAGTAACAAATGATGATCTGGACACCGCCCTGCAGAACGAGTGTAGCGCCTCGTACAGGTGGTGGCTGGTGACTGCATAGCATCGGTTCTAATACTGCGAGCATGTCTGCAGCCTGCCGTCATACTGGACAGGCATTCGTGTGGTTACATCCTGCAGGTTTCATGTCGGTCGACTGCAGCGCCCAGGGTGCAGCAGGCCATGCTACAGGCTCCGCCCGGATGTAGGGTTTGAGATTCGTCATTGGTTCAATAACTTGATGTAATTGAGTCAAGATCAAGCACACGGTGGTGCACCTTAGGCCGGGGCTTGCCCTGGCGCAGCGCGTCGACAGCTGCGTCCTCCTCGTCGGCCGACCCGCCTTCTGTCGCAGGAGTCTCGTCGTCCTCCTCCTCCTCCACCAGGTCCCCCTGAAGTAGAAATGCGGCAGAACCTGCTGCTTTGACATTTCTGGAGGTGACCTTGCCTCCACTCCCCTTGAACGCAGGCTGATCCCGTATCTGGTGTTCCACGAGGCATACTGGCGCCCCTGCATCGTCGGGTGTGGCACCGGAGCACCACAAAACGCCAGCGGGAAACAACAGGCAGCGGCGGTGTCGAGGGCCATCGCCAGAATCCCTGAGCAACCAGGACTCCTGGCAGAAGCACAAGAATGTTTGCAGCGCACTCAAGACCTTCAAAAGCTCACCAGGTTGGCCTCGAAGGCCTCATACGGCGTCAGCTGCCGCTCCTGCCGTTGCTCCCGCCGCCGCTGCTTCGCCGGCACCGCCGCTGCCGCCAGCTTGCACGGCTGCTGCTTCGGCGCCGCCTTGGCCTTGGCCTGCCGCTGCACGCCGCCCTGCACCCATCATCAAGAACGAACCTTCAACAGTCTCAAGTGGGACACTCATGCTGGGTTTGTTGCATCCAGCAGATGATTTCTGTCCGCTGGTGACACAGGTTGGAACGTCAAGGCTGCTTCTCCACGTGAATCTCCGAACCAGTCTCAATAGCAAGGCACAAGCGCAGCGCACCATGTGTGGTGTGGGGTGTGCACTGTCGGTGCCGCCGCCGCCGTTTCCGCCACCACCGACGGCCCTAAAAGTGACCCCGTGGCTGTGGCTGCGGCTGCGGCTCGGCCCCGCCGCGTCTCCACCCGTCTCCACGGCACCGGCTGCGGCGTCCGCCGCGGCAGGCGCCGCCAGCCCCTTGCGCTTGGCGCCCTTGCCCTGCGGCATTCTGAATGCCATATCACCAAGACGAGCACCCTGAAGCTCAGGTGCGCGCATAGCGTTCACGCCGCGGGTGAATTCGCTTATTCGTACTGCAAGCCCAAACTTCTGAGCCAAAACGAGGTAGGCTCAGGAGTCGACAAGCCGCAAACGCGCGACGCACCTTGAGCGCAGCTGCAGGTGCGGCCTTGGCGCGGCCACCTGTAGCACCGGGCGCCGGCGCGGAGTTCTCCTTGTCGTGCACCTCAGGCTCAGCGGCCGCCGCCTTCGAAACGATAATTAGGAACAGTCAATGTAATATACATCCTGAAAGTGCCGGCACAGAGTTGTCTGTGTCGTGCACATCGGGCTCTGCGGCCGCCGCCTGCGCATTGAATTGACAACCTCAGTCAATATTGTCTACTTGTTAGCTGGCGAAAGAAGCGGGCGTTGAGTCCATCTCGTCGTGCGCTCTGGGCTCTGCGGCCATCGCCTGGATGTGATGTCCGGCAGAAGTCCGTGAATGTGGAAAATCAAGTGACAATGCCCAGGTACTGGGCCACGAGAAGCGCCGTATCTTGCCTATCGTGTGCCTCCTGCCCTGCAGCTGCGGTCCGCGCCTCAGTGTATGCATCCCTGGAGAGAGGGTTCGGCAGGCTGGTTCTGGGAGGCTGCTTTTCTTCAGGTTGCAGCGATGCCACAAGGGTGCAGGCCTCTCTGGCTGAAGCGAAAGCTTTCCATCAAATGTAGCTACTCGCTGGCACATGGCCCCAGCTGTCTGCTACCTGCTGCTGGCTCTTCCTACACCCCACCTGCTCCGCAGTCTGCTTGCAGCCCCGAGCGCCGCTCTTCGGCTTGGCCACTGCAGCCTTTGCCGCGGCCGGTTTGGCTGCGGCGGCCTTGCCGCGTGCCTTCGCCGGCGCCTTCTTGGTCACGCCTCCTGCCGCCACCTTGGAGCCCCTGCGGCCTACATTGTGAGCACCATTGATTATTGCTTAGTCATTGCATGCACGCGAATGTGTGCGATGCTGTATTTAGGGGATTCCCCAAGCCTGCAAACAACAGCTGCAGGACGGGCTGCAGGGCTGCAGGTTTTGGCCTAGCGAAGCCGCAGGACCAAACCCTTGCAGTATTATGCAACTCCGGCCTGTGCCATCCGCGTTGTGTCATCCGAAGGTCATTCATGTCATCCTGTACCGAAAGCAACAAAGCGACTAGAGGGACTCGCCTGCGGCAGCGGGCTTTTGCTTCGGCTTGGCGCGCCGCGCCCCCGAGTCCTCAGACGCTGAAGACTCACCCTGCGAGGAGGAATCGGAGCTGCCGCCCATGTCGAAGGGATCCTCCTCGTCGGCCTGCAACAGAGACCTAGAAGATGAAATATACTGTGTTGCACACAGAGCACCGTGTCGGTGGAGACAACGCTGCAACAAGGTGAGCCGACGCCTCCGCATCACTCCAGCTTTTGACGCCCACTGCGCATCCTGAACCACGTGTTGAACTCCAACGAGAGCACTGCGGACACCAGCTGCAGCAACACCATAGCTGAATAGAAGCAAATCGCCCGAGCGCTGATGCCTGTTCGGTGCGCTGAGGTCCTTGGCGAGGCAGTGGCAAAGAAGTGCTAGCTCGATGTAAACAGCAGGAGCAAAGGACAGGATCACGCCGCTGCGGTATCATCAAGGATCTCCTATACGAGACCCGCAGCCATTTCTTCAAAATATGCAGCACCTGCTTGTCGGCCGCTGACTGCTGCGCGGGCTTCCTGGCGGGCCGGTGGAATGTCTTGGTGGCGGCCTCCTCGGCGGCGGCGGCCGCCGCGGCGCCCTGCCCGAATGGAGAATGCACATCAGGCTCGGCAGCACACATTCGTGACAGGACATGACCGCCCAAACGTTTCAGGAGCTGCAGGTGTGCCGATCGGATGCTGACAGGCATCAGCAGCCTGCATAAGGTAATCCATGCTGCCTGGTCTGTCTCCAAGCCGGAAGACAGAAAGGCACTAAGCACACCTTGCGGGGGCGCGACGCAGCGACCTTCTTGGCGGCAGGCTTGCGCGTCGGCGCTGGCTCCGCCGCCTCCTCCGCCGTTGCCTCCTCCTCATCCTCTGCCGCTGCATCTGCGGCCGCTGCAGGAGATGGCGACGCTGCGGCGGCTACATCTGCTTCCTCCGCTGCCTCTCCTTCCTGCTCCGCCTCTGCCTCCGCCTGCAGCTCCGCCGTCGCCGCCGCCGCGCAGATGGAGGCTGCCGCCGTGGCCGGCGACCGCCGCTGCACCTTCTGAGGCCTGCCGCCGCCGGCCGCCCGGCGGCGGCAGTGCGGTGCCGGCTGCTCGGCTGGCTCCTGTGCGCGCAGCACAGGCAGCAGTGGTTTTACTGGAAAGCGAAGTGACAGAGGCAGTGGAGAATGCAGATGTGAGATAGCACTGCTCTTCCCTGGCAGCTGTCCCATGTTGAACAAAAAAGCACGAGCTTCCGCATGGCGCCGGTGCCAGGTGAATTGCATATGCAAAGCCACAGCAATTCAAACGACCGGCACCTTCTCTGCAGGCTGCTGGGGGTGCTGCAACATGGGCGCCGCCGGCTGCGGCGGCGGCGGTTGAGCGTTCGGCTCAGAGTCTGGCACCAGCTGCCCGCACGTGATGCCTGCAGCTGCAACATGACTTTCCTCACACCAAACTTGGTCAACACGAACAGCGGCGGCCCACAAGCAAATGAAGCCATGCCAGGCAAACCAAGACGAGCCTGCAGTTTTCAGCTCGATACAAGAGGTTTTTGGGCTTGTAAAGGAGTGTTTACCGTCATCAAAGGGGGACGCGCTGTCAGGGCCGTCTGGCTTCCTGCCCTTGGCGCCCTGCTGCTGCTGCTGCTGCGGCGCCGCCGCTGCCGCCTGCTGCCGCCGCTGCGACGGCGGCTGCATCGGCGGCACCGCTGCAGATGGCTGCTGATCCGCCGGCGGCAGCGCCGCAGACGGCTGCTGTTGCTGCTGCCGCTCGGCCGGCGACTGCACGGGCGGCGGCGTCGGCCGTGCCTCCTGTGCGGTACCCGCCTGCGCCGCCGGCCGCGGCGGTCGCTCGGCGCTCGGCTGCAGCAGCGCTAGCGCCTGCGGCGTGCCAGAACAAAACAGCCCGGCTTTAGAAGCAGGTCCCATTTCCACCTTGAAACTTGTATGCATTGCCAGTGATGACCAGCGTCCAGACGCACTTTGCAGTCAAGCACAGGCACCCATGACCCCACATTCAAGCAGGGTTCAGGCACCCGTAAAGCCTCGATACACACCAAACGTGAGATCTCAACAAGAGCCGTATCGGACTTTGTGCATGTTGAAGGCTGAGTTTTTGATGCAGACAGGTCCACCACCTGCTTGGAAAGCTTGTTCTTTGCAGCGGCCTGCCTCGCGGTCGCCGGCACAGCGCCGCTGTCGGCGTCGCCACCATCGGCATCCTCACCTGTGGCGGCTTCGGACCGGCCGCCCTTGGCGGCGCGCTGCGCCAGCGCTGGCGACGCCGGCGACTGCGTTTGGTCCGAGGCCTGCAGTACATAAATGGGCTGAGAATCTTGTCCTGGGCGACTGTGCTGTGCTTCCGCTATCACATTGGGCTGCGCATCGCACCTCCCTCGCCAGCAGAAATAGCTGCGACTGTTCAGCTGTCCCTGCACGACAGTTGATAATATTCTGTTCCTGCGCATCAGGCAACTTGTTTTTGAGGAAGCAGATGCGCGGCTAGAAACGTGCTGCAGAGTTGCAGAGTCCTGCCATCGCACGAGGATGCGCAGCTCTGCTGTTGCACTCTGTGCCTACAGCTGTCCAGAAGCTCCAGCCCTTCATCTTTTGGGATGGTTGCATGCACAGACTTTGTCAATCACTTGCCCAGAAACCCGCAGACATGGAAGGTTCTAACCTCTCATTTTGTAAATGTGCACTGATTTCCCGCCTGGCGCGCACAGGGTGCTGTTGTGACGGACTCACAAAAGCCTGGACGCCGCAATGGAAGGCACTCAGCATCGTGTTTTCCTATAGCGCAACGACTTCCCGGCAGCCTCGTGGGACGTCCACCTCCACCTGGCGGAACGCTACGGAGTTGACACCTGAGATACGTTCATAATTTCAACTCCAATCCGAGTCGTCAGCGCCCTCAGGGGGTGCGCTCAGCAGCCTCCTCCTCCACCGACCTGGGCAGTGTTTCAGGTGAACCTACTGGAGCCGCAAGTCATCAGCGGCCTCGCGGGCGGCTCGCACATCACGCTTTGCAGCACCTCCGCCCGACCACGCACACAGCTTTCGCATTTCGTTCTAGATCTTCTACAACCACACCGAGTCGTCGGCGGCCTCGCGGGTGGCGCGCACATTGCGCTCCGCAGCCTCCACCTCCGCCTGGTAGGACGCCACCCGCGCTGCCTGCGCCAGGCGGCGCTCCGGAGTCGAAGCCTGCTCGTTGGCGGCGTCACCCTGTGCGCATGGAGTCAAGAGACACATGCAAAGGAAGTAAACCCGGGATGTGAATGTTGAGCGAGATGTGGCTGTGTCTCGCCTGGTAGCATGCTGTGCGTGCCGCCTGTGCCCGGCGCTGCTCGGGGGTGGTCGCCTGTTGGGTGCCAGCCTCGCCCTGCGTGCAGGTGATCAGGTGAGGTTGTCATGATTTAGTGTACGATGTATTTGTGTTCTGCCTGCACCCGCTGCTGCTCCGGATTCGAAGCCTGCTCGTCGCCGGCGCGCATCTGGTCCAAGGTGCGGAGAGGGATGGGCGGAACTCGGGTAAACGAGCTGCGTTCTGCCTGGTAGGACGCCAGACATGCCGCCTGCACCCGACGCCGCTCAGGGGTGAACGTCTACTGGGCGTCAGCCTCACCTGAGTGCATATGGGTATAAACAGATTTCCATGAATTGGTGTGAGATGCAGCTATGTTCCGCCTGCGCCCAGCGCCGCTGCGGGGTCGAAGGCTGCTCGTCGGCTGCGTTCCCTTGGTGGCAAGATGTGGAGAGGATAATTAGAGAAAATCGGTTTCAGATGACTGAGCTGTGTGTGCCTACTACTACGCCACTCGTGCCGCCTGCGGCCCGTGCCGCTCAGGGGTTGACGCCTGCTCGGCGCCGGTGTCGCCCTGCATGCAGAACGGTCATGAGAAATTCCATTTCATTTGAATAGACATCTCGCCGGGGTATGCCAGGTGAGACACAAGCCGCAAGCGTCCGGCGTCGCTCCTTTGCGGGTTGCGCTGGCGTAGTCCATTGCTGTCGGGTGACAAGACAAGCCATGAGAATCGGGCTGAGCATAGCGATGTGAAGGAATCAAACATGTCAGGGTGCAGGCATCTCCAGCAATGCCTCAACCATCTGCCACCCTCGTCGTATGGTGCAGATACGATCGCTACACGAGGGCGTCAGCCCGCAGTCAGGCTTGTCCGACATCCGGTGCCCTGGACACAACCTTAGTCCATATCCAAACATCTGCATGCAGTAATCTGCAATTGCGTACCTGTGGCGGAGACTGCACTTCGTCGTCCTCCTCGTCCACCTCGTCGTCCACCTCGTCGCCGCCGCGGCCAGATGGGCCGGCGACGGAGGCGGAGGGGTCGCCGCCGCCGGCATCGCGGCCGCGAGCGCCCGTGGGTAGCGCGACGCCGTTGGCGCCCGGCGGCGCCGAACGCAGCGCCAGCCGGCTGGCTGCTGTCGTCAGCTCCAGCACCTGTAATCGTGGCAGGTTCGGAAAAGTGAGCAATAAAGACAGGGAAGAGACGGCGATGTTCAGTTGTTTGAAAGGTACCGAAAATATATCAAATTCACAAGTTGCAGCGGCTCGGCTGGGGTGCACTTGTGCATGGTGTATCCTAGGGTTCATCAATTTGTTGGCAGACGAACATCACACTTTCTTGCCGGAGGGGCGGGGCGCAGTGGAGGGGTCGCCCCCAGTGCTGCGCCGGAAGTTGAGGCGGCCTAGGCGCGCTATGCCGCTCGAGGGCGTCTTCGCCAGCGGCAGCCGCTGGTGCAGCGGGCTCACCCTGCGCCGCAAATCTCACGAATTGAACGTGAAATCTGCCTTTGCCAGCGTCTGTCTGAAATTCTTGGGCGCTGGACTGCGTCTTGGGCGAGCAGCAGCGGCTGGTGCACCGGTCTCACCCTGCAGATTGGTTTGAAAATGAGTCAAGTGATGTCGCATCGTGACACAAACGTTGGGTTGGAAACCTTGAGTTGCAAACGTCTGTGTGCATGCTGAGCTGACATTCAAACCAGCTCACGAGGCGGTCCCCACTGCACGCACGGGTAGCAAAACACGTCAATGTGCACGCGTCTGAGATCTGAGGGGCGTCACAGGAGCAGGTGGGAGGCTGAGGTGGCGCATTGCTCACGCAGACATCTTGGGGCGGCGGCTGCCGGGTGGCGGCGGCGACGCCCCCGCAAAGGCGCGGGCTGCCGCCGGCGGAGCAACATGCGGCGGCGGTGACGGCGCCGTGGGCGGCGGCGGCTTCTGGGCGTTTGCCACGGGGATGCCCACCTGCGACGTGCGTGATGCAAAAGGTATCAATCATGATGAACAGTCGGGGGCCGGTCGATATTTATTGCAAGTTCAGTGATGATGTCGCCTGTGGCGTGCACTGAGCTGCTGTTGAACATGCCTTTCAGTGTCTGGCACCTGGACATTCGATGACAATCAGAGACGACGGCAGCATGAGGAGCGTCACGCTTGAGAGGTGCAGTTCTCCCAAGCAACGTAGATTCGGTCAGGCCTAAACTGTCTGTGGACGCACCTGCCGTACGGAGTCGACTATCTCGGCGAACGTCTCCTGCTCGAACTCGAAGGTCACCTGCAGCGCCCTGCGCCATCGCCAGACAGTGCATCAAACCTTCTGACAAACATGCACTGAGCTGCTTCTCACTGCAGCAGAGCTGTTGATGGAGCCGACTGCGGTACGGTTAGGGCATATAAAGAAGTACAGAAGCGTGAGGTCCCTAGGCTGCGGGCCACGCCACGAGCAGCACACAAACCGAACTGCAAAATGTGCTGCCAGAGCAGCATGCAGTCACGGGAATCCTGGCGTGCAGATCTAACCATTTATGGCGCGACTCGAAATCGTTATAGAAATATCTGTGCACCCGCTGATGCAGTTGCGCAGGCTCTCGGGCAGCGCGGCGATGCGCGGCGCGGGCAGCACAAAGCGCAGCAGCGTGCCGCCGCCGGCGATCGCGTCGGCAGTGTCCTTGGGCACTAGGCACGCTGCAAGGGGGCGAATAGAGCTGTACTGAAAGGCATGATTGGTTCCGGTCGGGAATGGCTAGCTGGTTCAGGGCCAAGCACTGCGCGGTGCAGCAAGCCAGACGATGTCATGTCGGCGGAAGTGGCCTGAGTCAGGCATGCAGGGCCAGACCACAGTCTTCAGTGCTGGATGCCGATCAGCACGTGGCACTTCATGAATGTATGGTGCAACAACAACTTGGAATTGGATCGCCATGTTCTCACCGTAGGGAAAGTCCAGCATCTCAGGTGTGCCGCCCGGCGTATTGGCCTCGTCGATGTCCGGCAGCACCGTGACGCTCGTGTACTCCACCCCAAAGTCCACCTGCGGGACATCATTGCAGCACATTGACATGGGTAACAAAGGTCAATGTCAGAGCACAACAGACTGCATGTCCGAGAGCACCATGACGCTGGTGCCTTCTACCCTAGAGTCACCTACAAACCGTTAACAAGACCACTTGTCAGGAAGAAAATCGATATGTTGCATCTGTTGTGTATTGGACTTATCCCGCAGCAATGCGGCGCTGGTGCGCTCCATGCCAAGCGCCACCTGCAGAAGATTACACTGACCGATAGAGTTGGTGTTGATGCAGCAAAGCAATGCTTTGTGGCGTTGAACGGCCTGTGGCATCAGAACAGCGAGAAGCAGGACCCAGCGCCAGGTGGCTGAGCTGCCGGCACAGCCGACAGCACACCACCCGAGCTGTGGAGGTATCAGCAGCGTGGCCGGACAAGCTGATGCATGCCGCCTGTAACAGGCTCGCGAAATTCAACGTGGCATTTGTGTCTTCGGTTCATGCTTGCGGCGCCCAGCCGGTAGCCGGCGCAGCAGGTGATGTTGACGCGCCCCGCCTGAAGGACCTCGCCCTTTCGAAAGTGACTTTGTAAAGAACAGTTAGTGTATGGGGGCGCACCCAGTCGGTGGGCAGGCGGAAGCCGGCGCGGCCGCCGGAGACGTCGATGCGCGCCGCCTGAAAGGAGCGCACTGTCGCGCCGCGCCCCGCCTCCCCATTGAGCACCGCCACAACGTTGCGCATATCGCCCGTAAAGTCCTTGGTCTGCAGTGCAAGTGAAGGCCAAGCATCCTGGGGCATTGCACCTTCCAACAGCCTCATGCTTTTGTGGCAGCTGCTGTTCCTCCCCGTTGAGCACCGCCATGACATTGCGCATATCGACCGTACGGTCCATGGTCTGCGGTGTAAGTGAAGCAGGCGTCAGAACATTGCGACTTTCAGCAGCTTTGATCCTTGTGCAAGCAGCATGTCCCGCCTGCCCGCTGTGCACTGCCACGACATTGCGCATGTCACCCATGAGGCCTTGTCAGCAGTGCATCCGAAGCAGGCCTTCAGGCCATTGCAGGTGCCAACTATAGCAGTTGCTCGCTTGCTGTATTTACAAGCAGCTTGCGCCAACCCGGCCAAGCCTTGGAAGAACGTTGCAGGCCATGGGGCACCCTGGCGACATTCGCAACATGGTGGCGCACGTCAGCGGTGGTTGACGCCTTGGTCTGCACAGCGAATTGCAGCTGTGCCGCTGAGCCCAGAAGCAGCTGTTGGAAACGCCAAGCCGGACATTCTGTCGCTGCCATATGGCTCGACCATGCACAGCGTCTACTTGCATTCGAGCCGCAGGCTCCCGATGAAAGGAGCACTGCTCGCCGTCTCGCGAGGAGCTTCAGTGAACGGACTTTGGATGCGCCAGGATCTCACCTTGCCGCCCTTCTTGAGAGCAGCCTCCAGCGCCTCTATGGTCTGCACACATTGCCATTGCAGCACATCTGAACCGGGCGCTTCAAGTGCTGGAGTCCAGCTTTCGGCTCGACCTCGAGGATTCATGCAGTCAGCATGGCAACTGGCGCTTGCAGCACAGGCTGCGCCACCACGCTATGTATGCAGCCCCAGACAGTCGAAGCAGCTCGTCTTGGACACGCAGGGCAGTCATACCTTTGCTGAGAGCTGCGCAGAGGTGGCCAGCTCCGTGTTGCCCAGCGACTTGCAGGTCCTGCGATTTGAAAACAGCGGCTCGGTATGAGAAGTCTGCTGCACCTGCGCGACACCGTCTGCAGATGCACAACTGCAGCACAACGCAATGAAAGGCTGGGACTCTGCTGAGGCATGTCGGCACACCGCAGAAATCTAACAAGCATGCAGAGAAACCTTCCGCAAGCCCTCAACCGTACGGTCTCCGGGACTCTCCCAAAGCCAGGAGCTACCTGTAGAGGACCTCCATGAGGTCCAGCTGCGTGGCAAAATCGCCGCAGGCGGCGAGCGCGGCGCCAAACAGGCGCGGCGCCGCCGGCGCGCCCGCCAGCAGCCGCATGTTAGCCGACGAGTACAGGATCAGCTCCACCAGCGTCTGGCTGGCAGCCCGCTGCACGTCCAGCGCCGGGTCCCTGTAGCGGTATGTCATCCTTTCATACTTTACGGCGGTCTTGGCAAACCTCACGGCACACACACCCACAGCTCCACCAGAATCCGACTGGCCGCCTGCTTCACATCCAGCGCCGGAGCCCTGTCAAACAGACAAGAGAGCGTAGGTGCGCTGACGAGAAACGGTGAACGTGAGATTCGCAGAATCCCAGAGGCGCCAGCTGCTCACGAGAACAGCACCGGCTCCAATAGCGTCTGGCTTGCCACCCGCCACACAACCAGCGTCGGGTCCATGTGATGTGTTGGAAAGTACCTTCCCAGCAAAGCTTGCTGTGAGTACTTGCGACAGGTCGCTGTGTGCCAATGTGATAAATTACGCCATTTTCTTTTGGAAGCATGCACCTGCGGTTCAGTCTGAGATTAGCACTTGCTGCCTTGCCAACGCAGATCGCAGACATTGCGCTCCATTGAAAGAATGTAGTGAGAGCAATCAGAGGCGGCATGCAATGTGCACTCATACACGCCTTTCACAAAGCGTACTTGCGGGAGGCCAGGTAGGCGGCCAGGCGGTGTATCCAGTGCGGCCCGCACGCCTCCCGCCCCATATTCGTTGCCACCCGCTTCTTACCGCTGCCTGCACAAGCAGCGCAAGGTGTCAGCTGCTGCACGTATCCCATATTCGTCGCCACCCGCTTCCTGCTGCTGCCTGTACAAGCCAGGAAAGGTTACGGCAGCTGCTCACCAGGACAATGGCGTCCATTTGGATGTCGATTGACTGCGGAGTCTTGTATGGCAAAGCGGCTGATCATCCGGCATGTCCAGCCAGGCATGGCCATATCACATTCGGCAGTCTCGAGGCATGCCAGGTCGTGGATGACACCCTCTGTGATGACGATTTGGCACATTCTTTGGCAGTTTCACACGTCCAATTGCCGCACCTTTCACGATCTCGAAGCAGGCGAGGTCCTGCACGGCGTGCAGCACCGCGACGGCGGAGGCGCCCTCCTCCAGGTCAACGTTCTGCGCCGCGCCCTGCGCCCAACAGTCCCACGCCCCGGCCAGCAGCGCAGCGTAGGTGCTCGCCGTCAGCGCCTGCATTGAAGGAAAGCATCAGCATTATGCAGCACTACATCAGATTGAGGAGCTCTCAAGACTTCCATGTCGTGTGCGGCGCCTTGCGCCCAGCTGTCCCACGCGCCAGCCAGCAACGCCGCATAGGTGCTCGCCGTCAGCGCCTGCGTTGAAAGAAACGCAGCACATATGATGAGAAGCAGTGAGTCATATCTCTAAAAATATCTCTAATAATATCTCTAAAAATCCTCAAGTTGTGTGCCGCGCCCTGCGCCCAGTCCCACACGCTGGACAGAGGCGCTGCATGCGTTGGCGCCATCAGCACCTGTGCCATTGTGGCGTATTTGAATAAAGAGGTGCTGATAAAAAGCGCACCTGGCCGAGGGCGTCGTCGAAGTCGCGCGGCACGAGGCTCAACAGCGCCCTCACGATGTCCACGTCCCCGATATTCACCGCCTGCGGGTGCAGCCATTCGAGCAGATCAGCAGTCACTCAATCACCCGTTCGACGAAGGTGGCAGCCGCCTTCTGTTCCAAGCGAACTGAGCTCTAACAAGCGCACAGCGCCCCTGGATATCGCCGACGCTGCGGCTCTTGAGCCAGCGGCCCTTTGCGGCCGCAAGTACGCCGGTGTGCTCCTGGCAAATCAGACCAGCAACAAGCCAAGCATTCGTGCAGTCAACCACGTTGATTGAAGCTGGACATGGCGCCGAAGACAACGCCGCGTCGGCAGTGTGCAGCCTTGTGAACGCTGCGTACAGAATATACCGAAGAACTTCGACGCAGCACCCATCCTGCTGTTTTGCTGGACCGGCGGCATGTATGCCCGTGATCACAACCAGCAGCAAGCACGGCAGCTTACCTGGCCCAAAGTGCGCACAAGAGCCTTCACGTCCTTCTCGTTCGCGATGTTCAGGTCCTTCTTGGCCTCCGCCAGCGCAGCTTGCAGCTTTTCCGCGTCCAGCGAGCCGTCCGCCGCTGCAGCGCCGTCCAGCATGGCCTGCACAAAGGCAGGAGGTTTTCATCACGCTCGACTGTTCGGCTCCGTCCAGCAGAGCAGGTAAAAAGCCATAGCTGCAAAGTGCAAAAGATCATTATCGTGACGTGCAGAGGCGGGGCCAGCGCTGCACCTGCACGCCTCCAGCTACTGCTGCGGCCTTTGCACCCTTCCTAGGAGGCATGACGTCCCGTCACGCCGCTGCCAGCAGCGCTGCAGGCCGCAAGGCTGCGCTGGCTGCTCGCGTTTCGCCCGTGTCGTCGCAGACAAGCTCCTGGGCCGCTGCAACAGCTGCCCCGAGACTGCGGTTGCTGCTGAGGCTGCAACGTTGAAGCTCAGCTGCCGACCGATATTATTCCGCCGAGAAGAGCTGCGAGCTTGATGGCCGAGCTGCTCGAACGGCGGCGAATGACCACCTGCGTAACGCCTGCCTCTCGCGGCTGCGTCTGCAACAAAATGCTCTGCAGAGGTCTCGAACGCCAAGCTCGATTTGAAACCACAGCACGCGAAGCATGTTTGGGAATCCTGTTCAACTTTGGTTTTCCCTAGACCTTTGTACTCAAGTTTCCACTTGTGCCTCCACTTGTTGCAGCTGAGCGAGTACCCAGCCGCACAGCACGACATGACGTGCGTGGCACGCTGTAGGTCACGAGGGAACTGTCAGATAAAAGAGGATCTCGTCTGTTTCAACTTATACTGTACAGTCACAGTCGGCACACACCACCGCAGTGGCATCACAAGCAGCGGCAACACACACAGACTCATTTGTTCTTCGCTGCTGGTTCGCAAGAAAGACAGACTGTGGTCAATACTTTGTCATGCCTGACCCGCAATGCCGCTCATGTGTGCGAGCGACACAAACGAGTCTAGCGGCACGTAAGTTCCAATGCCTGCAAAAGAGAGACCGGCTTCCGACTTCCTCTGCTTACTCCGAAGCGGACAGGTAACAGTCCAGTGTTAAAATGGCAAGGCGTAGCTACAAACACAGCCGGCTGCAGCGTGCGCATGGTTTTGTCACGGTGGTCAGTGGCTGCAGCTCATGGCTGCAGCCGTCAATCCCGCTGCAGTACTGCCGCTGCAGCAAGCAACACCAGGAAGGTCCGCCACACCAATGCCCTCGCCTTCTCCCGGCCAGTGCAGCGGCGCGCCTCCTTTGCAGTGACCGGCGGTCGATGATGTGCTGCTTGTTACACGGACGTGGACCCGTGCTGCGATGATGTGTACGGCAGCAGCGCTGCATCGTACCCCGCCTCGTCCTCGAAGCTGGCCTGCAACATGAGAGATGCACGCTCGGATCGGCGTCAGCAATACCCACTCACTATCGCAGCCGATGTGACGCAGCTATCGCGCCATGCAGCTGACACAGCATGCAGCCGCCGTGCAACCTGCGCCTGGTCGAGGCACACTCCTGGCGATGCACATCTTCATGCAGCATGCATGCATGCATGCACCCCTGGACCCTGCTGCATACTCGAGTCCTGCCAGCATGCACGACGCGAGCCCAGCAGCGGTCCCAGCTGCAACTCGCCTCGGGGCGGCGGCCGCCACTGGCGGGGCTGAAGTAGCGCAGCAGGCTCATGGGGCCTGCCACCACGTTGGCGGAGGTGCGCTTGGCAGTGCGCCACGACGAGGTCGTCGCCTGCGGCAACAATAACATCATCAGCATGTGAATAATGCATCGCGCGGAACCAAGATGTGAGAGGCATTGTCAAGGAGCTCCTGCGGCAGAGTTGCAGCCGGCTTTCGGAGATTTCTCAGCGACTGCACAAGCGATGTTTGCGGTGGTGCCCTTTCGAGCGCATATGCACACAGCAGCTCTGCTATTGGCAGGCATCAACAAGCGTCGGCAGGTACAGGCACCGAGCTACAAACCACTTGCAGCCAGAGCGGCAAGAAGATGACTCAGGCCAGTTGGTGTTTGGGATGCGCACGTGGTGCAGGTTGTCGGTGGTGCGCTGCACGGTGTCGTCCACGACGCCTTGCACGTCGTCCACCACGTCCCTCACGTCAAACAGCCGCTTCAGGTTGCGCACCTGTGCACAGGAAGGCTTGAGGTCATGCACAAACAGAAATCCGCTATGCCCCTTTTGCATCGTCCGCAGCGCCTTGCGCGTCATCCATCACATCAGTCAAGTCAGATAGCCTCTCCAGGTTGCCCACCTGCAGCGCACAGACAGCAGGCGCGCGTCGCCTCATGTGTGCTCGCTCTGCTTGGCTTTCGATTGCACTGTTGACAAGTGTGCAGCCGCAGCACAGGTTTGTTGCTGCCCTGCCGCAATTGTGCCTCAGCAGCTGCTTGCACAGCAGCCAGCAAGGGCCAAAGGAAGAGGGAAACAGAAAGGCGACGAGCACCACCACACCGGCACCAGCACGTTGAGAGACCATGAAAACATGCCGGCTCATGCCTTGCGCTGGCCGATGCAGTTCGTCAGCAGATGCCTGGGACCTCACCCTGCACTGCACTGCCGGTGCAGCTCCGTCCGGCCTGCTGTTATTCTAAGCTATTCTAAGCTATTCTAAGATGGATACCTCGCTGCACTTTTACACTGGTCTTCATCACCTAAACGAAAAAAGCACAAGAAGAGCTTCGCACATGCCGTGTGGCACGTGCAACGGGTTGGTGTAGTCGCTGGGCCGGATGACAAACAGATTCATCAAATGTCGGTGTTCTTTCGAGTTTACTACAGATGTATCTGCGCACCATGCTGTGCTGTGGGTGCAGTGGTTCAGTGTAGTTGCAGGGCAGGCTGACTCGTATGTCTCACATCTAGCCTGTACTTTTCTTGGACTAGTTTCAACTCGACACAAGCTGTGCACGAGCATGCGCACCATGACGTTCAGTGGGTGCAGCGGGTTGGTGTAGCCGTTGCCCCTGGCTCACAGATGTTTATATTTCAATTGCGTTTTGGGGCGTAGGTGTTGGTTTGGTTTTGCTTGTGAGAGACTTCGACGAAGACTGCATATATGCTCACCATGCCGTGCGGCGGGTGCAGCGGGTCAGTGTAATCGCTGGGCGGGAAGGCGTATGCGTGCGCCAGCGCTGCCACAAACATCTCGATGCAGATCAGGAATTCCTGCGCCAAGGGAAAAGACAGTGCTGAAGGCAGCCGTCGAATGTCAGATGTGTCAATGCAGGCCAGGAACTCTTGCGCCTGACCAGAGGGTGCATGCGGGCGTGGCCAGATGAAGTCGGAGGCGGTTTTGCTTCGTTTGAAAGAACAAAACATGCAGCAGGACATGCGATGCATAGCCCAGCCCTGCACACGTGACCAGTGCCGCAAAGCCAGGGTGACACGTACGCATGGAAGTAAGCATGGAAGTAAGGAGAACTATAGGAGCTGCATGCACAGAGCGGAAGCTCAAACTCTGGCTTAAAACATCAGCGTTTTTAATGTAAGCCCTGGGCTATCACCTGCAGGCCCGCGACCACGTCATCTGCATCATACGTAGTCCAGGACTCCTTGGCCCTGATGATGCCCATCGCCTGCGTGCAACGACAACTGTTGGTGAAGCACCTTGAGATTGCAACAGAGCGATGGTGCATGCAAAGGGGATGCGCCTCGGACGGCGCCTAGAAGCCGAGGGGTGCAGCTGAGGGGGGTTGCTTTGGTGCTCCATCTTCGCATGGGTTGCCAGTGCACAGGCATCCGCTGACTGGCAAGGTAATCAGCCACAGCGTAGAGGGCGTGCATGCCTGGAAGATGGCGATGCCGACGCCCTGCCAGTAGGTGAAGAAGATAACACCCTTGATGCACAGGAACTTGGACAGCGGCCGTATCGGCGCCAGCTCCGTCTTGCACGCCTGTACACGAGGACATCCGAGGCTTGTCCAACTGCAGAATGGTTGGTGATTGGAATCAGCAGCACGATGCTGCCTGCTGCCAAGGACATGCAATCAGCAGGCGTTTGGCGCCGCAGGTGCCTTGCGCTTGCTGGCATGCTCAAAGCGCCCTCTGCATCAGGCTCGATGCTGCGTGTCAGGATCGCGATTGTTTGTTGATCCGGCTCTGATTTCCGTCTCTTTGTTCGAGGTGGCAATGGACTGCGCCAAAACCACACAGCGAACCCACTGGTGGCTGATGGTTTGTATATCTGATGAGGCATATGACGCCCACCTTGTACATGAGGACGAGGCAGTAGAGCGCCCACATCTGGCTGGTGGCGTTGATGAGAGACACGTAGGTGTACAGGCTCGTTGGCGCCAGGGAGCCGTCATCGTACGTGCCCAGCAGCATCGCAATGACGGTGACGACCGTCATCAGCGGCCGCAGGATGACGTAGTTCAGGACTCCCTGCAATGCAGGGCGAAGTGTTTTGAGTGGAAGGTGACTTCCGAGCAGCGAGGAGGCTGCCCAGCACCTATACGAGGACGGTGACGACCGTGCTCAGCGGTCGCAGGATGACATAGTTCAGCACACCCTGCGTGGCGGCAGAGGTACTGATTTTGCAAGTGTTCATTGTTTCAGTACATCTGCGGATCCTTCCGGGTCGCGCCCAGGCTCGAGAGCGAAGCCGGCTGCTGTTGCTCGTCGCCGATGGCTGCGACGCAGCATGTGGTGCATGTTTGTTAGATTCCGGCGCAGCAGTAGCAGGCGACTGCGCCGCAGCGGCGGGCGCGAGGAAAGAGCACCGCCGGCATTGCCACAGGGTGCTACCAGGCGCATCTGTGAAGGTGCGCAGTGACTCAGTAAGCAGCTGCCGGGTGCAGTGTGCCTTGCGACCTCTTGCATAAGGCAGGATCAAAAGACGACGCGCCTTTTTGCACTGCCAGAAGAACTCCTCGCCCATGGGCCACACGCGCAGCACGTACTGCACGCCCCACATGTGCTCCAAGTCCGCCTTGGTGCTGAAGTAGGCGCCAACATCGCCATACTCGTCCTGCAGGCGCCAGATGGACCATTCGATTTCTGCCAAACCCCTCCAACAAAGCAGGCCCACACATGCTCCGAGTCCGCCCCGTGCTGAAGTAGGCATCCACATCCCCGGACTCATCCTGCATGTGTGGAGGCTAACCCCTCCAAGAATTTGACCAGGCGTGACATATCGCCGCACGAGTGCCTGCCCTGGTGCTGAAAATCGTGCCCACCTCCCCGCAGGCGCACTGCCTGCGCTGGGCTAGCCAGATTTTGAGCTGTTGCCGGGGTGCCCTTTTGACGCAGCTGTGAGAGTGGCGTTCGGAATGCTGGTGGCCGGCTCAGCGGACGCACATTCAGGTAGGCGGTGAGGAATATAAACAAGTTGTAGATAAAGAAGGGCTGCAGACTTGAGGTAAACCACAGACGGTGAGGCGAGAGCGGCGGTGGCCTGACGCAAAAGCCGTGTTGGCGAACAGACGCACCTCCAGGTAGGCGATGAGGAACATGTAGAAGTTGTAGATGACGAAGGCCTCGTAGCACTCGCGGATGGGATCCAGGAACAGGCGCGCATTGATGAAGCGCAGCGTTAGCAGGCTGCGCAACAAGAACCGCACACTGTGGGTCAGAACCTGGTTTGAGGAAAGAGCCTGGGAAAAGGCTTTGGGACCTAGAAAAGCGGAGGATGCTCATCGTGATTGCCGGCCCGGTGTGTCCGCGGGCGTGGCATTCCGAGAAGCAGGCGGCGCGCAGTGTCAGCAGGCACGTGGCGCAGCAGACACATGGGCCAGCAACTGACGACATGCACAGGCCGGACACAGGCAGCATGCAACACCCTGAATCAAGATACATGAACCTTGGAAGGCAAAGGCACCTGTCCAGCGCGTAGATGGGGACCATGAACAGGATGCGGATGATGCGCGTCTGCAGCTTGGGCCGGTTGAAGTTCTCCAGGTGCATCGCGATCTCGTACAGGCTGACCGGCAGGCTCAGGATCACAAAGATGGTCGCCACGAAGAAGGCCTGCGCACGGCAGCTGGCCAGTTTCCGGCTCGTCTCACCGACCGGGATGAGCAGTGTGGCCGCTGGGTTGGAGCAGCATGCGAATGTGGGCGCAGCACGCTCCATGAGCTAGCCTGGCCTGGCCGAGCCCACTTGCCAGCGCACACCCCGGGGGCTTTGCTGCTGCTGCTGCAGACAGACTGCTGCTGCAGTGATTGCCGCCACCGTTGGCTGTGCACGTGCATGCCACATTACCTTGTAGTGCACCGACCAGTCGTGGTTCTTGAAGTCGATGATGAGCACGGGCAGCGCCGCGAGCGTGCCGACCGCCACCAGGCAATACAGTGACCGGAACACGCGCCGCAGCGTGATCTCCACCATGACGGCTTAGGATTTTTGCGCTTGCTCTTTGGCTGCTGGGAGCTGAACTGTGCTCGCTGCCCGGTTGCGGCTGCGCGTCTGCGGCGGAGTTGTGTCAGAGCGCTGACTGCCCGCAGCTGGCTGTGCGCCCAGACGGTCGTGACGCGCTGGCCCGTGCGGGGTGGCCGGTGGTGGGCGGCGCTGCCTGCGGGTTGCGCCGCTGTTGCTCAAGCGACCGGTGGCGCCGCCGCTGCGTCGGCGTCTGTCGCCTGCCTGCCAGCCACCGCAGCCAGCAGCGCTCGGGTCGTCAGCGGGCAAGGCTGCTGCAGGCGCGCATGCTGGCGAGCTGGGGTAGGCGCGTTTCGGCGCAGGTTTCACATACCACGCCGTCGTCAGCTGGGCCTGCTGCAATTCAGGCCTGACTTGCAGCGCTCTGCGGCAGTTTTGGTGCAGAAGGGCGCGGTGCCCTGCCTGGCGGTGTTACTCCGCAGTCGCTGTTGACACCGCAGCCAGGAATAACCTGCGTTGCAGTGGAGAAGAGGCTACGAGGCAGCCTTGAGAATTTCGCACTGAC
>JAABUM010002054.1_pt1 | contig 28183 bp, 26 predicted proteins | sample 5559161 | NCBI WGS metagenome assembly JAABUM01 (sample SAMN10711868, study PRJNA513369) | rock metagenome | isolation source: Antarctica rocks | place: Antarctica: Victoria Land, Siegfried Peak nord
GGCCACCTTTGGGTGGTGGTGGGCCGACAGCGTGGCGGCGCTCGGGTTCCTCTACTGGCTCCAGCACGAGGCCCGCGAAGCCCTGGACGGCGCGCGGGCCGGGCGGGGTGGCTGTAGCTGCGGCGATGACACCTGCGGAGCGTAGGCCTGTGCAACTCACAGGAACGATCACCTGCCCCTCCTGTCGGGGAACCTCGACCGACACGATGCCTACGGACGCCTGCCGGTACTTCTACACCTGCCCGCACTGCGCCGCTCGGCTCCGGCCGCGGCCCGGCGATTGCTGTGTGTTCTGCTCCTACGGCGATGTGCCCTGCCCGCCCAAGCGAATGGGGCAGGCCGCGCCCGTCGAGAACTGACAGGGAGAGGATGATGGGACAGACGCGGCGCGCGGGGAGCGCGTCATGACGCAGACCATCGTGGAGCTCTTCGCGGATCGGGCCGCTGTCCAGCGCGCGCGCAACGAACTGACGGCCGCCGGCCTCGACCGCACCTCACTCCTATAGCGAGGACATAGATGGGCGTGGGCTCGGCGGCCACCAGATCGTGCTTGTGGAGGCCGTCCGGTCGGGTCGGGGGCGCGACCGGGCCGACGGCCGGGAGGAACGGCAGATCCTGGAAGGTCGGGCATCCGGCCCCACTCAGGTGCGTCAGGCTGAAGCCCCGCACGCGGTTGTCGGCGTAGCTGTAGCCGGCGGGCGACGGGCGCTCCGTATCGGGACTCCACTGCACCATGCCGAACGGGACGGACGCGCCGGGGAACGTATACCCGTAGTGCGCCGTCCCGACGAAGGGCTGGACATAGCTCGCGGGCGAGGAGGTGGTGGAGGATGGAAGCACGATGTGCGGATCATAGTGCGGCGACGGACGTGGCGTCGGACGCGGCGTCGCCCCCGGCACTGCGACATATCCGGTGACACATATGATGGCGAGCGTGAGCCCGACGAGTGTCAGCCTAGCCCGCGTGTGTCTGGTCATGATGATCCTACAGCGTCCTATCCCCGGGACCGGCTTTGCCTACAAATTACTCGATGCCTACGAGAAGTGGATTGTCATTCGGACATGCCGGATCAACGCCGAATGATGCGCTACTTCGAACCGCGATCCCTCACATCGTTCGCCACGCATCGAATTTATGGGCAAAGCCCCCCGGGACCACAGGCGCGAGACCGGCGGCCGGGTCGGGACCGGCCAGGCATATGGGCGCACTGGGCTACCCTCTCATCGCAGGCTCATGCGGCTACCCTATACTCTACCTAGATAGACGGAAGATGTCCTACCCGTCGGGAGACACCGATGCCTAGCGCGACGACGCGCACGACCGCCGCGCTACTCCTCGCCCTCGTCGCGCTCTGCGCCGGGGCCACGGTCCTATGCGGCGCGTCCACCGGCTTGGTCATCGGGCTGGGCGGGGTCGTGGTCCTCAATGGCGCGGCCTATTGGTGCAGTGACCGGCTGGTGTGCGCGCTCACCCGCGCGCAGCCCCTCCGGCCGAACGACGCGCCTCGGCTGCACGCGCTCGTCGCGGACCTGGCGGGGCGTGCGGGGATGCCCGTGCCCCGGATCGCCGTCATCGACGCGCCCGCCCCCGATGCCCTCTACACCGGGCGGGACCCCGCGCACGCGGTCATCCTGGTCACGGCCGGCCTCCTGCCCTGCCTCGATGCGCGCGGCGCGCGGCGTGCTGGCGCATGAGATGGCGCACATCCGAGGGTGGGACACGCTGCTGGGTACGGTGGCGATGACCCTGGCGGTAGCCAGTGCCGTTGTCGCCGTGGTCGAGCAGATCACGGCCCTGGTCGGGCATCCCGATGCCGACACGCTGGCCCAACTCCTGGGTGCGCCTCTCGCGGCCCTGCTGCTCCAACGTGCCGTCTCCCGCACGCGCGAGTATGCGGCCGATAGCGGGAGCGCACGCCTCAACGGCGACGCGCTCGCACTGACCGACGCCCTGACTCTGCTCGCGCGGGCGTGGCCGCCACCCCGGAGCGGACAGCGGGGGGAGCGGGTGCGCCGGTTGTTTCACACGCACCCGCCGCTGGCCGCGCGGATCGCGCGCCTGCGCGCGTCACATCCGGGCGCTCCCCCTCAGTGCGGTGTGCCGTCGATGCCCATCCTCTGACGTCGCGGCGCGCCGCTCAGTCGCCGTCCCCGCCATTATCGCCGCGCTCATCCCGGTCGCCGCCCCAGCCCTCGCTACGGTCGTCCCGGTCCCCGCGGCCGTAGCCCTGGCCGCCGCCACCGAGCAGGCCGCCCAACCCCCCGCCGCCACCCAATCCGCCGCCCCCGCCATGATGGCCGCCGAGCAGTTGCTTGGCCGCCAGGCCGGCGATCCCGACGAGCGCGGCCTTGGCCATCGGGTTCGACAGCAGCCCACCCATGCCGCCGCCCGGACCGCCCTGAGTCGCCCCTCCACCAGCCCCGCCGAGCAGCTGGTGGATGAGGCCCGGCTGCTGCTGCCCCATCTGGTAGAACCCTTGCCCCATCTGCTGCGGGTTGTTCGGGTCCATCTGCTGCTGGTACGGTGGCGGCAGCTGCTGCGCGAACTGCTGGCGCTGGTCGTACGGCATCTGCTGAAAGTGCTGCTGATAGACCTGCTGCTGCATCTCGGGCGGGGCCTGCTGCATGAATTGCTGGACGTGCCCGTAGGCCTGATGCGGGTCGATCCCCTCGTGGTTGCCCGACTCATGGGCCTGGGCGTACTGCTCGTACATCTGCCGGTTGTTCTGGTCGAATGGGTACATCGCTCGTCATCTCCCGCGTTATGCATGAGGGCGCGCGTCCGCCCTCTCCGTCGGCCAGTGTCCGACACACCGGCCCCTCTCCGTCAGACCTCGCCATGAGATAGGCTCCGCCGGTTTGCAGTAATTGTGGCCGAACCGGGAGGCGCAGGCCATGGTCTCCGGCTGCCGTTTGAACCGTACACCGGCGCCTTAACGCCGGTCATTCATGCCGGTTTATCGGCCATAGATAGTGCATGTATACGTAGCCCCTCCTCCGGCGGGGTCTGCTCTCCGTCGCCCCCGTCGCCTACAACGGGCGCGCGTCCGCCCGGTCCCAGCCGCCGGGCACGGCGTCTCCACGCATGTCGCCCGGTCCACGACGCGCGTCCCGCAGCCGATCGAGCCGCATGCTCAGAGTGCGCAACAGGACACTCCCCTCGGCGAGCAGGCTATCGATACGGGCGTCCCGCGCAGAAGCGGAGGGCGCAGACCCACCGTATCCCCGGTACGCGGCGCTGGCGCCACGACCATATCCGCCAACGCCACCCCGGCAACTCATCAGCATCTGGGCGCTGCGCCGCACGACCCACGCCAGCACGGTCTTCGTCATGTCGTCCTCCTATCCTCTCCGTCAGATCCGTCAGATCCGTCAGATCCGTCAGATCCGTCAGGATGCCCGTTGTCGGCGGCCGCGTAGACCGCGCCGGCGTACTCCTCCAGGTCGGCGCGACAGGCGGTCAGCGCCTCCCTCGCCTCCTGCGCCAGCGCGGCGCCGAAGGCGTCGCGGCGGCCGATCTTGTCGCGCCACGCCTCCAACTTGGCCAGGTCGTCCTCGTTCTCCTCCAACTCGGCAAACGTGTACTTGCCGGCCGCACGCTCGCGCGCTAGCTCGGCGTGAAAGTCGCGGCAACGGGCCAGCAGTTCGGTGTACTCCTCGTCCCGCGCCTGGTTGAACTGGTCGCGCAGCGCCCCCTCGTCGCCGAGCACCCGGCTCGCAAAGAGGTGCGCCGTGCCCCCCATCCCCCGCACCTCTTCGGCGATCCCGCGCAAGACCCGCTCGCTCGCTGGCCCTGCAGGCAGGGTGGCCACGCCGTTCTGGAGGTAGAGCGCACCAGCCGCCTTGAGCTTGCGCCAGACACCAGCCCGCAGCCGGCTGGGCTCCGACGGGATCTTGTAGACGAGCACCAGCCACTCCTGCATGACGCATCTCCCGAACTGCTGTTATACTCTATTGTAACGATTGTTAGACATGGATGCAATGAACAGAGATGAACGTGCTACACGCCGCGCCCGCACGCGCCCCCGGCCGGGCCGGTTGGGATGGACCACGCCCCCACGGCCCGGGATATCCCTCACACGCGCAGGGCGCGTGCCGTTCCTGGCCCTGGTCCTGGGCGTGCGCGCGCCCCTGTGGGCCGTCGGTAGGCGGGCCGAGGACGTGTGGCCGCACGGGCGTCGACCGGGACGCGCCATGAGCGCCACGGCCGTCACAGCTGTCACAGCTGTCACGCGTGACGCCACCCGTTTCGAGCGCGCTGCTCTCATCGTGAACACACGGGCGCGACAGGGACGCCAGCACGTCGATCACGCCCGCCAGTTGCTCGGGGCGGCCGGCGTCCCTGTCGCGCAGATGTACGCCCTGCGCAGCTCGTCGCGCCTGTCCAGCACGGTGCGCGCGGCGCTCGACGCGGGCTGTGACCTCATCATCCTAGGCGGCGGCGACGGCACGATCAGCGCCGTCGTGGACGTGCTGGCCCACCAGCACGCCGTGCTTGGCCTGCTCCCCCTGGGCACGGCCAACGACTTCGCGCGCACGCTGGGCATCCCGACCGACCTGGAGGAGGCCTGCGCCACCATCGCGCGGGGCAAGGTCGTGGACGTGGACCTGGGCCGCGCCGACGACATCTACTTTGTCAACGTGGCCTCCATCGGACTCGGTGCGCGGGTCATCACGCGGATCTCACCCTGGCTCAAGCGCGTGGCCGGGTCGGTGGCCTATCCGGTGGCCGCCACCCGCGCCCTGATCGGCTTCCATCCGTTCGCCGCGACGCTCACCTTCCCGCACGGCGACCACCCAGCGGTCATGTTCCCCCGTCTGGTGCAGATCGGCGTCGGCAACGGCCGTTTCTACGGGGGCGGCGCGGTCGTCGCCCCTGCGGCGGGCATCGACGACGGGACGCTGGACGTGTACGCCATCGAATGGAGGAGTTGGGTCGACCTCGCGCGCGTGGCGCTGGCGTTCAGGAGCGGACGCTTCGTCGGGCTCCCTCACGTCCACCACTACGAGACCGCGTCCGTCCGGATCGAGACAGAGCGGACACTCGCGACGAACGTCGACGGGGAGTTGGTCGATCAGACCCCCGTGCTCTTCACCCAGGCCCGCGACGCGCTCAAGGTGCTCGTGCCGCGGGGCTCGACAGCCGCCGACTAAGGAGGAATGACGCGATGGACATGATCCTGGCCGTGGCCGCCCTCATCGTGGGGCTGGTCCTGCTGGAAGGGGGCGCGGAGCGCTTCACGGGCGCGATCGGGGCCATCGCCCGCCGCCTGCGCGCCTCGGAGGGTGTCGTCGGCCTGCTAACCGCCGGCGGCGAGTGGGAGGAGTTGGTCGTCGTCGCGCTCGCGCTCGCGGGCGGGCACCCCGCGCTCGCCGTGGGCAACGTGGTCGGTTCGTGCCTCGCCAATCTGATCGGTTCGCTGCCCCTGGGCCTGCTCGGCCGGCGGCCGCTCGTGCTCGACCGCAGCGCCCGCGTCTACGGACTGGTTATGCTCGGCGTGACCGCGTTGGCTTGCCTCTTCGCCTTTGGTGGCCGAGTGACCGCGCCGGAAGGGGGAGCCTTGGTCGCGACCTTCGTCCTCTACGTCGCCTCGGTCCTGGTGGTCATCCGGCGCGGCTGGCTGCGCCCCCCGGAAGACGACGATGATGATGACAATGACGATGACGCGCCGGTGTCCGGGTCCGCGCTGCGCCCCATCGTCGTGCTCGTGCTGGGACTCGTCGTCATCTCGCTCGGGGCCGCGCTGATCGTGCAGGGATCGGTGCATATCGCCGCGCGGATCGGCCTGTCCGAGTACGCCATCGGCGCGACCGTCGTGTCAATTGGGACGACGTTGCCCGACAAGGCGATCAGCTTAATCGGCGGCCTGCGCGGCCAGGGCGGCGTCGTGACGGCCAATGCGACCGGCTCCAACATCTTCCTGCTCACGCTGGTCCTGGGCTTGGCCGCCCTGCCCGGGGGCCACGGGCTGGCCGTGGCCCCGACCGTGGCCCATGTGGACGTGCCCCTCTTGCTGGGCGCCACGCTCCTCGTCACCCTGCTCTTCCGGCAACCGTCCTTACATCGCCGGACCGGCGTGACCCTGCTGATCCTCTACGTCGCGTACATCGTCTACGCCCTGGTACGCGGGGCGGTATGATCCTACCTCCCCCTCCCCTGACGGGGATCGGTCGTCGCGCCGAGCCGCCTGGCCGTTTCACACGCCGTTCATGCCGCCGCCCTATGCTCAAGGTAGATCCGCCTAGCGAGGGATACCCCAAGAAGGAGAAAAGGTCCCGTCCCTGGCCACCACACTGCGATGATCCACGATCCACACACCTACATCCTCGCGCGCACAATCGCGCTGCGCGACGCGCCCGGCCAGCCGATCCGCTGCGCCTACGGGGGCGAACTCATCCTCGACCCCGCCCATGTAGGCTCCGATCCCACGAGCATGGCGACCCTGCGGCACGGCAATGTTGTCCTAGACGACACGGTGTACGTGGCGCGGGGACCGGCCGGGGAATACTATCTGTGCCTCGGGTGCGCCGTGCGGTTGGGCATCGCGCGGGGCGCTCCCATCGACAACCCGATCGCGCCCCCCCCGGCGCGCGCCGGCGCCCTCCTGTGGGCGCGTCGCTGGCCACTCCTGGCCTGGTTCGGGGGCGTCCTGGTCGCCCTCACAGTCTTCGAGCTATTTGTGGAGGACGTGGGGAACTTGGAGGGCGCCCCCTGGGACCGCCCCATCCTCCACGCCCTCCGGGGGAGCGCGGCCCTGGCCCGCGGTCCCGTGCCGCGGGCCATCGCCCTGCTCGGCGATCTCAGCGGCACGGTCCCCGCCTGCGCGCTCATCGTCCTCGCGCTGTCCCTCCGGCGGCGGGGGCGCGATGCGCTCTGCGTCGGCCTGGCCTATGGTGGCGCGCTCGTGGCGAACGTGGCAATCAATGTGCTCTTCTCCGCGCTCAACGAGTACTGGGGGGCGCCGGGACTGGGCCCGGCCGGGGGGTATGTCAGCCGGGCGGCGATGGTCTCGCTCGCCCTATTGTCCGCGCTGACCGTTCTGGCCTGGCCCACGCAGTGGCGATGGTCCGCCCTTGCCCTGGCCGCGCCCGTGATCGTGCTGGTCGGCGTCGCGCGGGTGGCCCTGGGCGCGGACGATCCGAGCGATGTGCTGGGCGGCTGGGCAGGATCGCTCGTCTGGACCATCGGTGTGTCCCTAATTCTACGCACTCCCCTCGCGCCGGACACACCCGGCACAGGGACAGCGGCGGGCAGGCCGCCGGCCGCCAAGTAGGACGTGATGGAGGACAGATGACGGACGAGGCGCTGCTCCGCCGCGGGCTCCTGCTCGAATACGCGACGCTTGGCTGGAACGTCGTGGGGACCGTCGTGGTCGTGGCCGCCGCGGTCGCCGCCCGCTCCGTGGCCCTGGCCGGCTTCGGCCTCGACTCGCTCATCGAGATCTTCGCCTCCGTGATCGTCGTCTGGCAACTCACCGATACGGGGGCGCATGAGGGCCGCGAGCGGCGGCCGCTACGCCTCATCGGCGGCGCCTTCTTCGCTCTCGCCCTCTACATCGCGGCGCAGACTGCCTACATGCTTCTCGCGCGAGCGCGCCCGGCCCCCTCGGCCGGCGGCATCGCCTGGCTCGCGGTCACATGTGTCGCCATGCTCCTGCTCGCCCAGGGGAAGCGCGTCACGGGCCGGCGGCTCGGCAACGCGGTGCTCACGACCGAGGCGCGTGTCACCCTCATCGACGCCGCCCTCGCCGCAGCGGTGCTCGCCGGCCTGGCCCTGAACGCCGCCCTTGGTTGGTGGTGGGCCGATCCCCTGGCCGGCCTGGTGATCGTCTACTATGGCCTCAAGGAGGGCTGGACGGCGTGGCACGGCGAGGAGTGACGCGGGACGGGTCGGGAACGGCGCATAGAGGCGTGCGGGGCGGTAAGGTGCGCGGACGAATGGGGTTATGCCCGCGTGCGTAACCGTTATAGGCCGTGGCTCGTTATCCCTGTTGTAGGGGCATAGGACCCCCGCGATCATAGGAAGGACGTCGCATGGCCCGCTCATCCGCCCGCCCTCTCGCCCTTATCGTCGCTCTCGCCACCCTCGTTACCCTCGCGGGCGGCGCCGCGCCATCCATCCGTGCCCAGGCCACCTCCTGCGCCGCCGGCGTCCCCGCTCCCGCCGTCTGCGACCGCGCCCTCGGCGTGGCGCTGACCCTGCCCGCGGGCTGGTCCGTCGCCCCACCCCGCCCGTTCACGCCGGGGAGCCTCACGTTCGTCACGAGCCTCAAGACGATGGCCCTGCGCTTCTCCATCCAGCCGCTCGGCATCGCCGATACGCGCTCTCCCGCCGACCCGATCGCCGCGGCGGCGGCGGGGGTCGCCGCCTTGACGCAAGGCCTGACCACCCGCGCCCGGAGTTTCCCGGTGACGGTCGCGGGGCTGCCCGCCGTGATGCTGCTCGATATGCCCGGCCCGGGGCCGACCGTGCATGTCGTGATCGCGCACGGCGACGCCCTCTATGACATCGTGGCCTTCGGCGGCGCCACACTCCAGCCCAACCAGCAACAGGCCCTGTCGCGCCTGCGCTTCATCCCGCGCACCGGCCTATTCCCGCCCGCCGGCGCGCCGCAGCCGTCCATCGCCGCCCTCCAGAACCCGTGCGTCGACCTCGAGGGGCGTGCGCCCGCCGCATCGGCATCCGGCGCGGCGCCCGCGCGGCTCCGACTCACGTACAACGTGATGTCGGCGCGCGGCAATGACATGGTCGTGTCCCACGTGGCCGGCACGGGCGTTCGCCCCGGCGAGAGGGTCGCGCTGACCATCTGCTCGAACACGGGTACTCCGCCGATCTACACGCGGTATCAGGTCACGTCGCTCACAGCGACGGTGGCGGGCTACATCGACACGGACGCGGCCCTGTTCGTCCCATCGGGCACGTTTGGCGCGTGGACAGTGCGTGTGATCGTCGTGGATACCGCGACGGGGCGACTGGTAGCCACGGCCACGCGGATGGGTCGCGCGCCGACGCCGGCGCGTGGCCTGCGGTTGCAGGCGCGCAGCCGGCCCGTCGCGACGGGCCGGCCCTATCCCTTCCGGCTCTACACGCACTGCGGCGTCGCTTTCGCCACGGACTTCGACGGCAGCTTCTGGGATCTGGCCGACGCAAACTGGGCAGGCAGCTACGACAATCCGCCCTCGGCTATCGCTAATCCTTTCCAGGACGGGACCATGACGCTGGTCGATCATGATCACGCCCGCTTCGACGTCCTGAGAGACCCCGTCGACCCGGTCCGTTTCCCGGGCGGTCCTATCCACGTCACCCGCCACACCGAGCCCAAGGTCGTGCCGGGCTACTGCTCGTGATGGTCCGGGACCCGGCACGAACGCACACGCGGGACCAGAGGGTTTGCGGACCAACGCGCCCGTACGATAGGACAAAGCGACCGACCGCCCGACATTGCTCTCTCACAATCGTGTGACTGGTGGCTGGTGCGGATACCCGGATGCCATGGGCGTGACGCCCGAGGAGTTGGACGCGGGGGGTGGGGCGCGCGGCGCGGGAATGGCGTGAGATTGGCCGTGCACATGGTGTGCGATCACATATGCAGCACCATGACGACGGGAGCGGCGTCAACGCATGGACGCTGGATGCGACGGGGTGAGGCGGTTGAGGGCGCCCGAGTGAAGGTGCAACGCTGCTAGTTTACGGTAGTCATTGGGATAGTAGCCTCTCGTGCGCGGATCTACGCGCCGCCCACTCTGCCCGTCCCGCCCAACCCACGGGCGGTCTGACACGCCCTCTGATGCTCCCGCATCAGCCGCCTGGTATCGCGCACCAGGTCGCGCTGCCAGTATTTCTCGTCCGACGTCTGTAACCACAGCCGCATGGCGTACTAGCCGCGGGCATTGAAGAAAGCGTTGCGCTGCTTGTCCCGCTCCTCCCGGCCGGGTCGTGCGTGGTCGGGCCCGTCCGTTTCCACGTCGATGAGCAGCAGGTCCGATTCGATCCGGATGGCCGCATCGGGCCAATAGTAGCTACCTTGTCGCCGGGAGCCGGCTGGCGTGCCGTCTTTGGCCACGCCCCGGCCATGCTCGATCCGCACCCCATCCGATCGCAGCGCCTTGCGCATGCGCAGTTCGGTCTCCGTCGGCGCCTTGGGCGCCGTGTCCATGTCCCCCTCGGCCGGCAATAACCCGAACTCCGCCGCGCCGATACAGCCGACAAGCCGGTTATACCACGCCGCGCACTCGGCCGCGTAGGTCGCGCCGCGCGGATCGGGCGGCCATCCGGCGGCGGGCGGGAAGATGAGGAGCGCCTCGCATGTCCAGCCGCGGCGGGGGTCGAGGTCCGCGCGCGCCGCGCCCCCGATCTGGGCGGGCACGACGGGGGCCGCGACGGTCGGCGACGCGGGGGCCTGCGCGCGCGGATCGGACGCCTGGAGCCGCCCTTTGTAGTGATCGCCCAGGACCCGGCCGAAGCCGTGCCGCCACGACGACACGTACCGCTGGTGGGTCCCGACAGACCAGATGACGATATGGACCGCGATCGCCCACTGACGTACCCACCACACGGCGACCAGGATGGCGGTGAGGACAAGGACCCAGAAGAGGACGCCGACGTGGCTCGTCGTCAACGTCTCGGCACGGGAGGCCGACAGGCCGCGGCGTTCGTAGGCCAGGCGCAGCGCGGCGACGAGCGCATAATAGAGGGCGACAGCGGCCAGCGCGAAGGCAACGGCGTACCCGAAACACGTCAGCCACACGGGCAGGCGGTCGTCGTCGCGCCACATGCTCTGCCGTGCCCAGTACACCTCGACATCGGTGAACGGCACCCGGAATGGACCTAATTCGTACCTGAACCAGGGCTTGACGCGCGGGACGGACACCCCGACGTCCGTCACTTCCCAGCGCCGCCGGACCGTCGTGGCGAAGCCCGCGACGAGCATCGCAACCGCGACGACGATCGCGATGCCCAGTGCCCGAGCGACGGTGGCCTGGCCCCGGGGCTGCAGCACATGCGCCGCCGCATCGCCGAACGGGCGGGCGACATCTCCGGGCGAGGCGAGAGCTGCGGCCAGGTAGACGGCCAGGAGGCCGACGCCCACGCTCCGGAGCCACCAGGCGTAGAGGAACCACTGCGCGAGCAACAGCGCGAGCCACACCAGGACTAGGACGACGATATCCTGCATTACCCCTCCCCTGAGCCATGGCGGGCGGGGCGCCGAATCAACGGCGCCCCGCCCGACGGATGCGACGCAACCAGATAAGTTCCGGCCTCTCGTGTCCGGGCACGATGGCCGCAGGACGATACCCTGCCGGCCGTCCGCGGTCGTCGCGCGGCGATGCCGCGACGTAGCGGCCAACGAGGCCGCCCCGATCGCCTGCGCCACTCCACACGGTCATGCGCACGGGCAGGCAGACACCGTGGACGATCTCTCCTCACGCGCCTTTCTGTGTGTAAAAGCAATTCTACTCTATCAACGCCACAATTACCAGTCCCCGGTAGCTGTGTAGCTGGATGGAGGGAAATAGGCCATGGGAGCGGTTATCGACGGACAGACGTTGCGAGCAATGCGGGAGGCGCGCGGATGGAACCAGAGCACTCTCGCGCGCACCGCCGGCATCCACCCGTCCGTGATTTCGCGCATCGAACGTGGGATGCAAGACAACCTGGACGCGGACGTCCTGGTCGCGTTGGCGCGCAGCCTACAGGCGCCCGTCGACGCCCTGCTTGTCACACCCGATAAGCCTGGTGAACACGGGCGAGGGCGCCTCATGCGCGAGCTGGCTGCCGAGGTGGCCGTCCTGGCGGAGCTATCGGACACGCAGCAGCGACAGGTGGCGGCGATCGTGCGCGCGTACCGGGCGACGTTACCCGGAAACGGCGAAGACCACCGGCCCCATGACGATGGACGCGACGATGTGTCGATCGACGACGAGGAATGATCGATGTCGTGGGTGTGCGCAGTGGGACGCGACCGTGGGTACTCGTCGGGGAGCGGCTACGGGATCACCGCAGATGCGGCGGCAACAGCGCGCCGCGCTGCATCAAGTCGCCCAACCACCAGCCGACGAATGCCTCGGGGGTGTGGGTCAATTCGGCCAATTCGGACATCTCTTCCTGTCCAAGGGCGCCCCACGCGACCAGGGCTTCGCGGACGAGCGAGACGGGCACGAGACGCGCGGCCGCCCACCGCTCCGCCTGCGCTTCCGCGTGCGACGCGACCAGGTCGACGCGCCGGCACTCGAATGGACGGACGTAGACGCCGATGTGGAGGGCGTGATGCCCGAGTTCGTGCGCGAGGACGACGCGGCGCAGGGGTTCCATCGCCGGGCTCGCGAGATCGGCGCGCAACCCGATCTCGCCGCGCCCGTCGTCGGCGCGGCCGTACACGCCGAGCCAGGGCAAGCGCGCCCAATAGCTGACGTCCGCCCCCAGATCCAGGGCGGCCTGATCGGGGTCCCATGGGGAGAGTCGTAGTCCGCGAGGTTTCACGCGTCCATCTCGTCGCCCTCTGCGGGCTGCCGACCGGAAACGGATCGGCGGCGCATCTCGCGCTTACTCTTGACGTACGCCACGAAATTGAGCACCTCTTCTCTCTCGGCCGTCGTGAGGTCGGAGAGCTCGTCGGCGCAGGCGCCGGTGTGCGCGGCCATCGTGTTCAACTCCGCCTCCAACTCCGCGCGCGAAATCCCGTAGGCATGCTCGAGCAACTCGACTAACGGCACCTTGAGGAGCGGCGCCGCCAGCCGCAACTCGTCCGGCGACGGCAATGCCCGACTGCGGTCCGACGGCGGGTCGAGTAGTTGCGCCACGTAGCTCGGGTCGCGGCCCATGGCGATGCTGAGGGCGCGCATCGGCGCCCCCGTCTCCTTCAGCCGTTGGCGCAGATAGTCCCGGAAGTGCCGGATGTTCCCATCGTTGCGCGAACGCCGCGTCTCATCTGCCATCGTCACCTTCCCTCCGCCCCTCAACAGTACCACAAGCATATGAGAAAACAGCCAGTGTTGTCCAGAAAGGCGTGTCGGGCGCGCCGACCGGGCGTGAAATGACCCTGCCGGTGTCGCCGTGATCTCGTGACGTCGACGCGCGTCATGTCCGCGTGCGCATATCACCATCCCATCGTGCGGGTTAAGGTTCAATGTGGGTCGATGATGCCGCCCTATTCCGCGCCGGTGACACCGCGCGCCTATCCCCCACATTCCCTGCCGGACGGCCGATGCCGAGAGCCGCCGAGTGACGCGTAACGACGGGCCTGTGTCTCGCGAACCCTGCTGCCCGGAAGGGACGATCGACGAGTGCGGAGGCGCCGTAGCCGCGCCCGTACGCGTCGTCCTACAGGGATTAATCACTAGGCGAAAGTTCTCGGGGTCAATCAGCGATGTCTGCGAGGGGTTAAGAGCCTGCGAGGGGCTGAGAGAGGTCAAAGCTCTAGATGGTCCATAAACTCTAGACCAGGAATTGTTCTCTTTTTTCTCCCCTCCTCTATGCGCCACTCGTCATACGATCGCCTCACCGCATCCTCTTGAGCTTTCAATGTTTACCTGTACATACGGGTCATAGCAGGGGCGCACATAACCGCGCAGGTATTGGCCACCCATCGTCGGGCGTGCATGCCTTCATCGATCAACACAGCGTGGTCGGCCCCATCGGGCACCGGGATTCCACGGGTCGCAGCGTCCTGAACGTGGTACGGTAGCGATGTCGGTGACCAGATGGGCTCCAGGTCATCGGGGTCGTTGTAGAGGAAGGGCATGTCGATTGGAAAGACGGGATGCTGCGGCCCTTGATCCCATGGAAAGACGGGATGCTGCGGCCCTTGATCCCACCTCGCGGACCAAAAACTCGCGCGCGCCGACGGAAGGATCGCCAGGCGCAACGCCTCGTGTGCCGGCCAAAATCGCCCCATGTCGTCTCGTCCGACCAGACGTGCGGCACCTAAGCGATCGAGCGCGGCGTCGATCATCTCCGCCGACCACTCGTCATGTTTGGGCGAGCGTGGACCGGGCGGTATCGGCTGGCCGGCGCTTGCCGCGATGTCCAGTAACCACGTCTCCAGGGGAGGCAGATCTAGGATCAACTCCTTGGCGATCTCCACGATGTCTTTCGGCCACCCCGCGATGTGGCCAACGCGGAGTATGCCGGCGCGCAGCGCGTGGGCATAGAGATCTATGGCGAGCGGCACTCCGTCGGCGGTACGCATGATCCACTCACGCACGGTATCGTCCACCGTGTCCCCCCTGTCACCCAGAGCCGCGTCGAGCAACGCCCGGGCGCTCTTGTCCGGGAGCGGCCCGACGAAGATAGCATCGTGCAGCGTCCGGTCCATGAATTTTCGCAGCAGACCGCCCACAGGGATACGCTCGCCGTCGTACGTCGCGACGACCCGGAGCGGCCGATGCGAGCCTAGCGAGTCGCCATCCAGGAGCCGCCCGATGAGGTCGAGCGTGTCGGGTGAGGCCCAGTGCAGGTCGTCCAACACGAGCGCCGTCCCCCCAGGCCCCGCGATGTGATCGAGATAGAGCCGAATGGCCTCGATAATCGCGTCGCATCGCTCAGCATCGCCCGGATCTACCGCAGGCGGCGGGGGTGTCGGATTGAGCCGGTCCTCGAAAGGGATGCGGGCCCCTTTGGGAGCTGGCACAGGTAGGGTGAGGTCTGGGAAGACGGCGGCCAGCCAACCGCACCCCTGCAATTCCTCGCGCTGCCGGCGTGGCGGCGTCCGCCGCACATGCGCCTCCATGGCGCGCGCAACCGAGCCAAATGGATGGCCCCGCGTCGGGTACTCTCGCCCCGTCAACACCTGGACGCCCGCGTCGCTGGCGCCGCGCCCAGCTTCCGCAACGATGCGCGTCTTGCCGATGCCCAGCGCGCCTTGCACGACCAACAACCCCCTGCTGCGCGCGGTATGCGTCAGATGTCCCTTGATGTCTGTGACAATGTCGTCGGTGGGGTCCTTGTCGGTGGCCTGGCGCCCGACGAAAGGGAGAAGCGGCGCCAGAGTCCAGGGCGGCGGAGGGCGGTGCGCGGGCGCGACCACCCCATCCGCCGTCGATTGCGCGGGCGCGACCACGTCATCTACCGCTGATCGTGCCGGCCGGTCCGTCCCACCAAAAGCGAGGCGGCGGTGCGCGAGGTCGCGAAAAGCGCGCCTCTCGTGGTCCGTCCAGGGATGACGCGCCGCAATCAGGGCCTCGTTCAGCGTCCGTTCGAGCGCCTCGGCGGTATTCTTGTGCGGTTTGCCGCTCTTTCCTCGCTCGAGGTCGCTGATAGTCCTCCCTCCGACCCTCGCTCTTGTCCCGAGTTGCTCCTGCGTCAGGCCGGCTTGGTTTTGGAAACGCCGGAGCATGTCGGCGAACGATTCGGGTTTTTCGTCAGGCCGCCAGGAAGCATCATCGCGCATGCGCGTCCCCCATCCGACAATCCGATGGTCCAGCCCGATCTGACACGGGCGGTGGATATAGGTGAACTCTCGCACCATCGTACCACGCTTCCCGTGTTTCCGTGGCAAATCCCGTGGGTCATTTCGTGCGCAGCGATCATGCGAGCGAATCGGCAAAAGATGCCGTCGCCTTTCCCGTGCTTTCGGCGGAAAAGGCACATCCGTCGGCGACGCCGTGCCGTATCCCGTGGGCAGATACGCGCCCGTTCGCGCCGCCGCTACTCTCGTATCGCTTTCCGTGTCGGGATCCGTGCGTCGCCATTGACCCCCGCCGCGCGCGTATGCACACTGGAGATGGGCGTCGATGGATGCGCCGCGACACGGAGATAGATAACGGTGGAACGAGCGGACACCGACCGGCACGGCCTACCGGGCATGCGGGGACTATATGACCCCCCCCGCGAACGACGGAGTCGCCGAGGGGTCCGCGCAGTGTCACAATACCGGCGCATGCATCCCGGGGACGCCGCCATTTTCTCATTCATCGAATGCTTACCCATTGACAATCGGCCGTCACCATGGTATCGTGTCTTCACGGCGACGTATGGAAAAGCATACGAGCGCGGGGGGCGAACGCATCGGGTGGTCCGATGGGCGTCGGCGCGGGACACCGTCGGGGGATCGGAGGAGACATGGGGCGTCCAGTGTTGACCAAGACGGCGATCGGGGCCGGACAAGCATGCGATCTCAGGGCGCGCAGGAGCTTGGTCCTGGGAGAGTGGGGGACGAGTCCGCGGCCTCCTGTGAACGAGATGCTGGTGGTTTACCGCGCGAAACACGCGGCCATCGCCGACATCCACCGGCTCTGGCTGAAGCGGGGCATCCCGGCCCCGGCAGCGCTCGAGGAGGTATGGAGCAGTTCCTGGCAACGGTCCGGCGGGACCGGGCAGCCGGATCCCGAGGGCCTGGATTGGTTGCGCGACTATGTCGAGACCAACCCGTTCCTTGGCTCGCACAGCGGCCGTCGTCTGCTCGCCGTCGAGCAGACGTTGCGGACCGACTACCTCGGGCGTCTGTGGCAGGCGCGGCCCGACGTGCTGGTGGAGGAGGGGGAGGATCGCGCCGTCGTGGCGTTGGAGTTCTCGTCGGCGCGGCATCCGACGCTCGACCAGCGCGCGGTGGAGGTGATGGCGGCGATCGACGGCCTCGTGCTGCGCGGGCCGACCCTCCCGGCCGCCCTCTGCGCCCGGCCGCACCGCGTCGTCGTGTGCGGCCTCGCGACAGGGCGCGAGACGGACGTGACGCTCCCGTGGCCGGCGGAGGACACAACCCTGCGGGGTATCGACGCCTGGCTCGCCGCCCTGACAAACGGCGACGTCGAGGCGTCGCCGTCGGCCGACGTGTGCGGACGGTGCCAGTATCGGGGCGACTGCCCCGATGCGTGGGGCGCCGAACAGATCGTCCGCGTCCCGTCGGCGGGTAGGCCAGGGACGGGCGCCGGGAGCATAGTCATCGCGCGCGGCGATGGAGAGAGGAGAGCCGACGATGTAGCGGTGTGACACGACCTACGCAAAAAGAAACAGCGGATGTGAGCTTGTAACCACATCCGCCGCGGCGACGGGGAGAGTTGCAATCTCCTCGCGGCCCAGACCACCTACTAGTGAACGCTTAGCATGCAGCCCACCCGACGCAGTCTCTACACCTATTGTACACCATGTCCGGTGTGCGGTCGGCGAACTGCGTGGGGTGGGGGGAGTCAACCATGCCCACTTTTCCCACGCCTATCCACGCGGTCGTCCCCGGCCTTCCCCGGCATCCCCAAGAAGTCGGCGAGACATATCTCACGATCATGCCCCTCACGTGGCCGCATAGCTACGCGTCTCCCCGCCCTCTTACCAGTGCGGTAGGCCGCGCGACCTGGTGGCGTGCCGGAGCCATAGGGCGTCCTCCGCCGCTATGCACGACATCACATCGGGCGTGCCGATCCGTCCCCACGGGGCATCGGCTCGCCGTCGATTGGATATCTTATGCCGGGTTCTACGCACGCGGGAACGCGACCGATAATCGCAAAGAGCAACCAACGGAGGGACAGATGATGGATCTCAACAGCATGAACAGCGACCGCCACACGAGCAACATGGAGCACGAGCGACGAGGGATAAGCGATCATGTCTCAGTTGATATCGAGATCATTGATCCAGATGGGCCGGATGGGGACGAAGGACAAGGTTACCCACAGTTCAGTTCCATCATGGACCTTATCACGCGCTACTCCGTGGCATACAACGTTTGGCCGGCGCACCGCCTTCCAGCCACCATCGTCATAGACAACGGAGAGGTCTTCGTCTCACGCGCCGATCGGTCGACCGAGGCTGACAATGAATCGGCCTAGCGTCCCCATCTATCACGACGACGCTCAGCCCGGCGACATAGGCGCCGCTATCGTGGGCCTCACAGACACGATCAGAGTTTTCAAGACGGAGATCGCGGACCTTGCGACACGCCTCGACCGCCTCGGGACAACCGAGCGATCCTCCCGGGACCACACGCACGAGAGGCCCGTCGAGAGGCGTCTCCATCCGATCGTGGAGGACATTATAGCCCGGACCCACGATGATTTGTGCGTACAACCCCTGTCGTGGACGGTGCCCACACTGCACAAGATGGTCGCCGAACGCATCGCACGGGCGAACGCAACGCTTTGTGGCGAGCGCCCGCTCGCCATCCCGTGCATCGCCACCGTCTACAAGCGCGTCCAAGCGATCGAATTCGACCGCACGCCGTATCGTTTCGGTGCGCCACGTACGGACATGACGACGGACGGACGCTCTCGAGGGATACCCCGTGTAGGGATAGTCCGTTCTGGCGGATTAAGGACACGCGCGGGCGTCGCGCGCCTCGTTGAGGATGCGACGCCCGCGCCCCCAATCGACGTCACAAACGAGGGCGGAGACGCAGCGGGCAATGGCGAGACAGCGGACACGGGCAGGAACCGCGATGACGAAGGGCAGGACGACGATGATGAGGAGGACGCGTAAACATGGGTACACACCGGACACGTAGGACGACGCGCAAGCCGGCCTATCGGCCAACATTCAAGGGCGCCTGCGAGGCGTATGTGAGCGCGCTGACCAACGCCAACAAGGACCGCGACGATCATCGTACTCACACGGACGCCCACGCCGCGCGACCGCTGCAACGCGTCGACATCGTCCGTCTGTCCACGAACATCATGGTCGTCGACCAGGAGGACGGTGTCCTCCTGGGTCGCCCCACCGCTGCGCTGTGTGTCGATCATCTGCTCCATTATCCGCTCGGGTTCGAGTTCGACTATGGGCCGCCAACCGTGCATGGGGACATGCGCAGCTTATACCGGAGCATACAGGCCAAGGGCGACGTCATGAAACTCTATGGCTGCACGCACAACTGGACGGCTTTCGGGGTCCCGCATGCCGTTGCCTTACGCCACGACGTGGGCACGGTAGCGGACTACCGCGCCGTCTATCAGGCCTGCGGCGCGCTGGGTATCACCGTGCTGCACTCATCGGCCGGGCCATCTCGAGCGTGCGGGGATTGGGAGCGCCTCACCGAGATGCTCGCGGCGGAGCCCCTGCCCGCGATCCGTGCCATGGCCGTACCGGTCCCGCAAAGCCGCGACGACACGCGGGTACCGGGACCCTGCGTGTTTGAGGACGACCTGCGCGGGCTGGTGACCCGCGTGTTGGTCGATGTCTTCGCGTAAACGTACCAGCCGTCGATCGGCGGTGTGCCCGCGCGCCTCTGGGAGGCGGCCCTCTCGTCCACCGTCGGACCTCGCCTGTGGGACGACGCGCAGGCGTGCCCCCTGCTGGAACGCGTCATCCAGCGTCACATCGCCTCGGGCATGATCCGGTTGCATGGCCTGCTGTACGCGTGCGGCGATGTGAGATCGCTGGGGGAAACCCTCGGCCCGGCGCATCCAGTCCGGGTTGCGTTCAACCCCGATGACCTCGGTCACATCCGCGTGCATGACCCGATCGAAGGCCGCGACATCGTGACCCCGGCCCTGGCACAGGACTACGCGTGCGGTCTCAGCGTGCACAAACACACGATCATCCATCGCGCCGCCGCGGCCGCGGCCGAGGGCGCCGTCGGCGTGGCCGCCCTTGAGCGTACCCGGTGCGCCATCCGCGATGCCACAGCTTTCGCCCTGACGCGTCACGGCGACATCTAGCCCGACGGCCTGGCATGGCGATGGTGGCATCATCCCAACGCCATGCCAGACCGTACAGCGACACGATAGCAAGGCCTACTTAATCGACGAACGACGTCCGTCGGAAGGAGACGATGACCATGCCCGTCCGCGCGGTCGGCCACCACGGCCACAACTTTATCGGATACTTCCCCTCGATCAAACTGCAGCGCCAGGTCGGTTGGGAAAGTTTGCTCGAGCAAGACTACTACTATTTGATCGACATCTTGCGCGAGGTGCTCCGCTACGAGGAACAACCCCTCCGCATCCCGTACACCGTTAAGGGCAAACCGCGCCATTACACGCCGGATGTCCTGTTGATCATGCGATCGGGGCAGCGCGTGCTCGTCGAGGTCAAACCACAGAAGTTCGTGGACACACCGGCGAACCAACTCAAGTTCGTGGCCGTGCGGCGCTGGTGCGCGGAAAACAATGACCAGTTCAAGATCATGACCGAGCGCGACATCCGGTGGGGCGTGCGCCTGACGAACGTGAAGAAACTCACCCAATTTGCCCGCCACACGGTCTCGCAGGCGATGCGAGGGCGCATCCACGCGGCCCTGCTCTCCGCATACTCCGGCCAGACCATCGACGCGCTGGCACATGCGGTATCCCCCTCCGACCCGAAGGACGCGCTCGTCGCCATCTATCACCTCGCCTTCCATGGCGAGATCGTTATGGGGCTGGACGACCGGCGCATCTCAGGCGCCACGACGGTGTGGCTGCCCTTCCAACCGGCGGTCGCTAAGGGGTAGACGTCATGTTGACACCACGTTCCTTCACGATGGGCGACCGGTTTCGATGGAGAGACAAAGTCTGGCAAGTGACCCGGGAGTTGCCCGACGACGAGGTCGCCATCGAGGAAATCGGGGAGTCGCTCTCCCTCGGGCGCGCGGAAACACATACGCGCCTGGAGTTGGCCGCGGCCCTCTTCGGCGGCGCGTTGGAGTTCGTCTTCATCGGCCGCGACGGGCGCATCAAAAGCCGGCGCCTCACGCTGGACGACTACGCGGAGCACCGCGCCCTGATCGCCCAATGGCGAGAGCGCGCCGTCACGAAACTCCTGGCCATCGACCGCAAGGAGCGCACGGCTGAGCGCGTCCGGGACGTTGTCGCGGTGCTCAGGGCCGAACTGGGCGACACCTACATGCCGTGGAGGAGGCGCGGGCCGGCCGACGGACCCGCGCCCAAGAAGACAAGAGCACAGCGAAAGGAGGAGGGTCCTCGCCTATTACACGCGGTTAGTTATGTCTCACTGTACCGCTGGCTGGGGGACTATATTGCAAATGACCGCGACCCGTGCGCGCTCATCCTCGATACGGGTAACTGTGGCAGTGGTAAGGCGATGAGCTTGCCCAAGGCGATCGACAATATCATCATCGAGTCGATCGCCGAGGTGCGCGGGAAACGGCGCGAGTTCCGCTCGGTCAAGGACGTACAGCACGAGGCGGCGGTGCGCGTCGCCCACACGAATCGTACCCTACCATCCCACGCACACCTGACGGAGCCGAGCATCTCGACGGTGCGGCGACGCCTCCAGGGCCTCGATCTCTGCACGGAGTTCATGCGCCGGCATGGCAAGGAAGCGGCAGATCGGGCGTTCGCGCAATACGGACGGATGGAGCGGCCGACACTGCCGATGGAGCGGATGGAGATGGACTTCACCCGACCAGACCTGTTCGTGATCGACGACAAGGACAGCCTGCCGCTGGGACGTCCGACGTTCACCTACGGGCTCGACATCGCGACGGGATACCCGGGGGGCCATTACCTCGGGTTCGAGCGCGAGAGCTACATGGCGATCGCCGAGGCGTTGTACTACATCATCTGGCCCAAGGTGGACGCGCAGGGACACGGCGTCAGGGAGCGATACGGGACGCGGCACGACTGGCCCGTGTGCGGCGTCCCGTTCACACTGGCCGTCGACAACGGCAAGGCGTTCATCGGGAAGGACCTCAAGGACGCCTGCCACGAACTCGGCATCAATCTCGTCATCTGTCCCGTGCGCTCGCCCCACCTGAAGGGGCACGTCGAGCGTTCACTCGGCGCGCTCAACAAATACTTCTGGCACAAGATACCGGGCACCGCCTTCTCGAACATCATGCAGCGCGGCGACTACGAGAGCCTGAAGGAGGCGTGCGTGTACCAGAGCGAACTCGAGGGCATGTTCGTGCGCACGCTCGTCGACATCTACGCCGAGGACTTCCACAAGGGCGTCGACGGCATCCCGGCGCGCCGATGGGAGGCGGCCGTGGCGGATGGGTGGCGCCCGCGCTATCCCGCCAGCGCGGAGCAGTTGCGCCTCATCCTGGGTCGGGTCAAATACCGCAAAATCCACCACTACGGCATAGACATCGACTGCCTGCGCTACCAGAGCGACGAGTTGAGCTACCTGCGCAAGTGGATGGGCAACAAGCAGGCCAAGGTCAAATCCTTCCCGTGGGACCTGGGCAAGATCGCCGTCCTCGACACCTACCCGGGCGACGGGGAGCAGCCGCACTACATCGAGATACCCGTCCAGCCACACTTCGACGACTACGTGCAGGGGATGAGCCAGTACAAGCACCGGCTGATCCGCCAGATCACGGTGGCCGGCCAGGACAAGCCCGACCATGTCGCCCTCGGTGAGGCGAAACGGCGCCTGCAGAGCGATATCGACGAGCAGATGCACCGAAAGAAGGTGTCCACGCGCGCGAAGGCAGAGCGCCTGCGCAACAGCGGCAAGCCATTGCGGGACCTCCCATCGGACGATGGGTCGACACCCAACAAGGGGGCGAACGCATCGCCGACGACGCCGCCGGCCCGCACGCCCGTCGTCCCACCACACGTCGAGCAGCACACGCCCACCGCCGTCCCGACCGATCGCGCGCCAGACCTCGATGCGCTGTTGATGGACGACGAGGAGGCAGAGGGCGGCACCGCCGCACAACCAGCACACCGGTGCATGGATACGAGATCAGGAAGACAGACAAAAAGGAGAACGTGAGATATGGCTCTACATGACGACTTCCTTGCGAGACGACCCGACAACACCGGGGTTATCCGCCATCGTCGGTTCGAAGAATTGTGGGCGACATTGGACCTGTGCCTGCGCCTATCGCAGGATGAGGACGAGCCACAGTGCATGGCCATCGAAGCGATGGCCGGGGCGGGCAAGACAACGTTCGCGAAGGAGATCATACGCGCGTTCCCCCGTCGCGAAGAGAAAGAGGGCACGTACATGCCGGTGTTCTATGTCGAGACGCCCAGTCCCATCACGGTCCTGCAGATGTCCGAAACCATGCTCAAACAACTCGGCGACCCCGCCTTCGATCGCGGCAAGCAGGCGTCGAAGAACGGGCGCATCGTCGATCTCATGCACGACTGCGATGTCGGGTTAATTATCCTCGACGACTTACATCACCTCATTAGCACCGATACCACCCATGTCCTTACATCCATAGCGAGCTGGCTCAAGGTTCTCATCAAGGAATCCAATATCCCCGTCCTGGTCCTGGGCGTCATGGGCGAGTTGGACCGCATCCTGAACGTCAAAGAAGATCACGGCCAACTCGCGCGCCTCTTCAATGCGCGCGAGACACTCCACCCGTTCGCCTGGAATCCGGGGGATGTCCAGACGGTGCAGGAGTTCGGCAAGTTCGTACGCGATGCCGAGAAGGTGATAGGGATGCGCATCGTCCGGATCGGGGGCGGGATGACGACCGCGGAGATCGGGCGCGCCGACCTCTTCGGCCGCATCCACTTCGCCACGGGCGGCGTGGTTAGCCACGCGATGAACCTGCTGCGCATGGCCCGCGAGCAGGCCCGCATACGCGGCAGCGACGAGATCGATTTGGTCGACCTCTCGGCCGCCTTCACGCAACGCCTCGCCCCGCTATTCCCATCTAAGATAAATCCTTTCGCGGTCGACCCACCGTCTCAGACGCGCACCGACGGGTCCGATCCGAGCGGGGATAACGATGGCCGCCCATAGCAGCGCGAGCCACGCCTCGGCTGCCCGTCTCGCGCGTCCGCGCGTCCGCAGGGCGGCGGTGGCCGGCCGGACACGTCGTCCGCTAAAGACCGATGCCGATCATGCCCTGCGACCCCTGTTGCGCAGGCCGGATGCGCAACAGGGGTCATCCATGGGCTCCTACGCCGGCGAGTTGGGCGTGGCCAACCACTACGACCCACCCTCGCTCCTCCGGGCGCTCGTCTTGGGTGGACAGAGCAACCTGGATCGCTTCCACGACCGTGTCGCCTGTCCGACGAACGCCGTCACCTACGAGCGCCTCGCGACCCTCACGCAGCGCGACATACCGACGTTGCACGCGCTGACCCCGCACCGCTTCGCCCCGATCCTGATGGCCCCCGGCTACGAGGCGCGCACCCTAGACCTATCGGACGGGACGCGCCTCGACCTGCTACCGACCGAACGGACCGGCCTCGTCCCGCTGCGCAGCGACCGGGCCTGCCAGTACTGCCCGTTCTGCGTCGCCGAGTTGCCGCAGCATCGCCTGATCTGGACGCCCACCCTCGTGTCGGCGTGCGTGCGGCACGAGTGCCTGCTCGTCCTCGGCTGCCATGCTTGCGGGAGGACGACAGCCGCGCAGGCTATCGTCGTCGGCCACTGCGGATGGTGCGGGGCCGACCTGAGGGACGCGCCGACCACATCGGTCGCTGGCGACGACGACGGCCTGACCGCGCAGCGCATCATCCAGGCGTGGTTCGGGGATGGATCAACGCCCGATTGGGCGCGCCCCCTCGTGCCCGACCAGCCGCCGAACGTCCTCTACCGGGTCATCGACGGACTCCAGCACCATCTCCAGGGCGGTCGCCGCCCCAACGTCACGCGCGGGGGGACGGGATGGACCTACACGCGCCGTGGGTTCATCGCGTCGTACGTCCCAGCGCTCCTCCGGGACGAGAGCCTATCCATGACTCCCTACCGCAGTTACCACATGACGTCCGCCGTGGTCAAGAGCCTGCGCGCGTGGCCGGCGGGCTTCCACACGTTCCTCGACGCGTACAGGGAACGGGACGACGCGCGAGACGCGCCGGGCCACGACAATTACAACTACGTGTTGCTCGACTTAGCCGGGCTTTATGGGCTCTGGATGCGCACGCATTGGAATCACCCCGCCTTTGCCTTCGTCCACGAGGCGTTCGAGGGGTACGTTACGGCCCGGCTCAGCTTTTCGCAAAAGGTCAAGCGATCCGTCCTCTACCACAATGGGCTGCTGCGGGCCGAGAAGTTCGTGTACATCGGCATCGGCGAGGCGGCCAAGATTATCGGGACGAACCCGGAAATGGTCATCCGGCTCCTCGACGCGGGCGTCCTGGCGCGGCACGACACCGAGGATAAGCCGAAATATGGGAGCGTGAGTCGAGTCGAGGCCAAATCCCTCGGCGCCGTGTGGGCGAGCGCACCGTCACGGCCCCAGGTCATGGCGCGGTTGGGGACGGGCCCGCACATCGTCGAAGACCTGGCGGACGCGGGGCTCCTCGCCGTCGTGAACAAACCGGGCGGCAAGGGCAAGCAGCACTGGGCGTTCGACCCCGTGAGTGTCGAGGTCTGCCACAAGCGCTTCTCGGACAACGTGACGCGGCTCGACACAGAGGCCGGGGTAATTCGCGACGACCTCATCACCATCCTGGACGTGGCGCACATCATCCAGGCCGTCGATATGAGGGCGATCGCGGCGCTGGTCCGGGTGGTCGAGGGCACGCTCGCGGCATACCACCCCGTCGGGGGCGAGGTCCACCTCGCCGACCTCCTGTTCGTGCGGGGCGATATCGAAGCGTGGGTGGCCGCCGTCAAGGACGAGCAGGGCTGGGTCAATCAGGAGGAAGCGCGTGCGATCATCGGCGTCGTGCCTAAGACGTTCGTGTTCTGGATGCGCCAGAAGCTCATCGCGCCGGTAGCCTCACGCGACCGAGAAAATGCCCGCTACTTCGACCGGGCCGAGATCGAGGGATTCTGGGATACGTACGTCACCGCGCGGGACGCCGCCGCGATCGTCGGCGTCCATGTGCATCAGCTGTTGAAATGGACGCGACAAGGAGTCTTCGAGGGCATCTGCGTGAGTGGGCGATCACTCGACAATGCCTACGCGTATCTGTTCGACAGGATGAAGTTGATCCGGTGGCGCGAGGGGCACATGACCCAACGGGAATTGGTCACGGCGCTCGGCGTCACACGCTTCACGGTGCACAACTGGGAGAAAGCCGGAAGATTCGCGCGGATCCCGGAACTAGGACCCGCGCCCTGGTACGCGCGCTCGACAACGTTGATCGCGCCCACCAACGTCGCGCCAGCATAAGGTTGCGGCGAGGAAAGGGTGGGAAGGGACACGCCTTGATGGCGACGCCGACGCCCTTGGTGTTCGGGCACTCACGCTGATCTATCCCAAACAGTCAAGCGAATCAGAGGCCCTTCTACGGCGCACGGTGCGCATCATGCGCTCCGCGTGGATGCGCACCGTGTCATTGGTGACGATGGGCACATCCCAATCGCCGCCTCTACACCACTCATTCAATGACTGGGTCAACCATCCTCACCACGCTCATCAACCACATAGAGTGCGTCAATGACGACGCCTCGGCGTGCTTGCGCCAATTCGATGCCACGTTGAACAGCCCGTGGACTCGGCCACATGACACGGGCCAGTTTCAACTTTGCTGACCACCTACATCCACCCGTAGGCCAGTTTCAACTTTGCTGACGCTCCAAAGGTGGAGAAAGCAGCCTCCAGTTTCAACTTTGCTGACACCAGTTTCAACTTTGCTGATTACTCATACCTACTCAGATAAGGCCCTGCTTGCTGGCGGCGATCACGGCCGAGATGCGGTGCTCGACGCCGAATTTGTCCATGATCTTGCGCAGTTGGTCCTTGACCGTGGCCTCGCTCAGGTAGAGCTGCGCCCCGATCTCCCTGTTGGTGAGGCCCTCCGCGATGTGGCGCAAGATGGTAACCTCACGCTCGGTCAGCTGCACGGGGGCGGCCGTGCCCTTGCGCAGCCGCTCCAGCACCGGCGAGGCAGCCTTCTCGTCGAGCACGCCCTCGCCGCGCGCCGCCGCGCGGATCTTGCGCTTGAGGTCGGCCCGCTCCACGTCCTTGACCACGTAGCCCTTGGCGCCGGCCTGGATACAGCGGTAGATCATGTCGCTATCGAGGAACGCGGTCAGGATGATCACGGCCGTCTCGGGCCGCCTCTGCATGATGTCGCGGCACACCTCGGTGCCGGGCGCGCCGGGCATCTTGAGGTCGAGCAATACCACGTCGGGGCGCGCCCGCTCGACGACCCGCAGCGCCTCTTCGCCGTGCGAGGCCTCGCCGACGACCTGGAAATCGGGCTCGGCGTTCAATATCGAACAAAGCCCCTCGCGCACGATCGAGTGATCGTCCACCACCACCAGCCGGATGTGTGACGTGTCCAAATTGCCTCCCTCCTACTAACTACTAACTACTGGCTACTGGCTACTGGCTACTGGCTACTGGCTACTGGCTACTGGCTACTGGCTACTGGTTACTGGCTACTGGCTACTGGCTACTGGCTACTGGTATGCTCGCCCGCACGGTCGTGCCCGGCTCGTCGTCATTGCCGTGGATGGCGAACGCGCCGCCGAGCGCTTCTATTTGCCGGGCCACGGTGCGCAGGCCGAAATGGTCGGGCGTGCGGCGGAAGGCCGCCAGCGCCGCGTCCGAGATGCCGACCCCGTTGTCCTGCACGGCGAGCGTGAGCGCGCCGGGCGCAAAACGGACGCTGACCACGACTTCTGTCGCGCGGGCGTGCTTGTACGCGTTCATCAGGGCCTCGCGCACGACGCGGTGCGCGGCGTTCTGCACCAGCACGGGCAACTCGCACGGCGCGCCCGTCGTCACCAGGTTGGCCGACCAGCCGGCCTTGGCCGCCTGGTCGTCGACGAGGCGACCCATCGCCGCGACGAGCCCGATCTCCGCGATGTCGGACGAGAGGGTAAAGATGGCGCCGCGCAGCTCTTCCCCGGCCTGTGCCGAGAGGTGCCGCGCCTCCTCCAGCGGCCCGCGCAACGCGCCCGCGCCGCCCGGCCCCTCGGCCTCGACGAGGTGGTCGAGGCTCCACTGCAGCCGCAGCCCCATGCTGAAGAGCATCTGCAGCACAGTGTCGTGCAGCTCCTGCGCGATGCGGTTCTTCTCGCGCAAGATGGCGGTGCGGTGCGCCTCACCGCGCAGCGCGGCGTTCTCCAGGGCGACGGCGAGCTCGCCGCAGAAGATCTGCAGTGTTTCCAGCATGGTCTCGGTCATGGCCGCGACCGGGCTCGACAGCTGCGCCTGGACGACCGCCACCACGCGGCCGCCCGCGCGCAGCGGCGTCGAGGCGCGCAGGTGCTCCCACGCCAGCGCGGGCGCGTCGGCGGGCAGGCAGAGCCCCTCGACGACGGATCGCCCGGAGCGCGCCGCCGCGAGGGCGTCGTCAGCCTCGCCGCACTCGTCCGCCGCGCCGTCCGCGTCCGCGTCCGCGTCGCCCCCCGGCCGCGTGATCCGGGCGACAAGGCGCACGCGCACGCCCTCGCCCTCGCCCTCGCCCTCGCCCTCGCCCTCGCCCTCGCCCTCGCCCTCGC